>Ga0247841_10000057_pt1 | contig 270910 bp, 243 predicted proteins | sample LaCruzMarch2015__2_FD_192410 | JGI IMG/M metagenome (GOLD analysis project Ga0247841, IMG submission 192410) | Freshwater microbial communities from meromictic Lake La Cruz, Castile-La Mancha, Spain - LaCruzMarch2015_18m | ecosystem: Environmental > Aquatic > Freshwater > Lake | place: Spain... | reverse complement strand
ACCTCAATCATTGAACCACTTGAATGATTAACACTTAAATAACCACATTTTATAGAAAAACACTCTCAGAATCTACTGGTTATAAAAATTTCTAGCAACTATTTTTTACTATTATGCCCGCAATGACGTAGTAAAAAAGCCCGCAATAACAGGGCAAAATAAAATATAAGGAGAAAAAGAAAAATGGAAACAACCCCCCTGGACGGTTACAAGAAAATTATCATCACTATCCTTACCCTCATCGCCGGTTCCCTGGGCCTGTTCATCACCGACCCGGCCAAAGCTCAGACCATTGGCCAGTTTCTGATTGATGTGCTCGGTCCGGTGGCCATCACCCTGGTCGGCGTCATCTATACCGTCGTGCAGGGCAATATCGACAAGGAGAAGGTCAAGTCTGCATCCACGATCGCCGCTATCACTAACGCCACACCCACAAGCGAAGCATCCCCAAAAGCTGAAAGCGCAGCAGCTAAGCAGCCAGCCGTTGCGCCCTACATACCGGCTGCGCCGGTTGATAACTACGTCCCCGTCGACCTGGACGCCGCGGTCGGTTCCGCCGAGGAATCCTGCCGCAAGGACGGCCAGGAGGTGACCCCCATCAGCCGGGCCTTTTACTTCTATCCCCAGGTTACCCGCTTCGACCTGCGCGAGGTGCCCCGCCAGGAGCGCATCGGCGAAGCGAAGCGCCTCATAGATAAGGCCATAGAGCTTTTCGTTGAGGCCTTCAAGTTCCAGACCAAGCTTCTCAAGCCTCCCACCCCGGCCGAGGCCAACAATTACCATGCCTACATGCTGAAGCTGAAAAAGGACTACGAGAAGGCCAACAACCTCACCTGCTCCGACAAGACCTTCGAAGAGCTGCGCAACCTTGTCAGCTACTTCAACGAGCTCTATGCTGCCCAGGATGGCCTTAACCAGCTCAGCGGCAAGACTGTAGACTGGTCCATCTATGGCAGCGGCGCTTACACCCCCACCCAGGTCGGCTGGGACTACGTCAAACTTCTATAAGCTGTAGGTGCGGGTTTTTAAACCCGCCCGGAATAAACGTGCGTGGATCGGGCGCACCTGAAGGTACGCCCCTACAGGCTCTCTTAAACAGGGAGTCGCAGAGGGACGCAGTCCCTCTCGAAAAAAAACACCCCCTCTCCACTGGAGAGGGGGCAGGGGGTGAGGAAAAATATAGAATTATGAGAACCCTGTCATCAGCCCTCATCGCCGAGCAGCGCAAGCCCGCTCGCACTCCGCTGATCAAGGTCGACATCGCTTCTTTCGGCCACCCGGCCGCGGTTGCCGCCGCTGCCCTGCAGTGGTCTGATTTCTCCTGGGAGCGCCTCACTTCGCCTACAGACAGCACGCCGGTCGGCCTGCACTCCGTGGCCATTCCCGCCGACGGCTCACTCTGCCGCGTCCGGGCCGGCGCCACTATCTATTACCAGCGTGTCACCACTCCGTCCGCGGGCGATACGTGGACTTCCTGGATCTCCTGGGGCGGCGGCCTCGCCGGCTCACCCGTGGCCATCGCCGCCCACGGCGCCGAGGTCATAGCCTTCAGCTCCGACGGCGTCTATCTTTACTACAAGAAAAGCACCGACAGCGGCGCCACCTTCGGCGCATGGACCGTCATGAATAATACCCGCCCCTGTGAACGCGGCTGCGCAGCGGCCTTCAAGTCCAACGGTGACGTGGCCGTGGCTCATGCAACCGATTTCAATGACCCCACTTCGCTTTATATTCAGAAGAGAGTAGCAGGTACCTGGTCCACGAGCCTCGGCCAGATCTCCGGCGATTTCGCGATATCCGCCCTGGCCATGTACCACAACGGCGATTGGAATATACTCGCCCTGCTGCTGGACGGCTCGTATATCCGCCTGGCCAGGGGAGTCTACGGCGACGGCTCATCCTACCCCGCGGGTACATGGTCCGGCTGGGAGTTCATCAACTCCTACAAGGCCCGCGTGGATTTCAGCGCAGCCATGCATATGCGCCAGTTCCGCACCGGCCGGGCAGGCCGCAGCGTGCCAACCTATTACGAGCAGGTCAGCTCCATCATGCAGCAGCGGGCTGCGGATAACCTGGGCGTCGACGACCCCTATATCGCCTATCATGCTTCGCTGGGTGCGATTTTCAGCTTCGCTAAAGACAATAAGCCGTGGTTCTACCGGCTCCGCCCGGGTATGCTCTTCAAAGATTCCGACTGGTCCCGTGCCTGGCCGCTCGATGTTCCCGCCACTTACGGCCTGGCCCTGGCCTGCGACGGCGCCTATCTCTACGCCACGGCGCCCAACCAGGTCTGGCGCACCGCCCTGCCCGGATCCTGGGCCCCGCCCGCAACTGGCGCCGGCGCCGGCTTGGATTATCCCGTAGCTGCTGCACACGTCATTGCCGTCAGGGAAACCGTCAAGGACCTGGCCCCTTCTTCTTTAGAGGTCACCCTGGATAATTCCCAGGGCGCTTACAACAGCATTGGCGGCGGGGCGGCGTCAGCCGTGGGGAAATTGAAGCGTGGCGCTCAGGTCACGCTCTCCATCGGCTGCCGTACCACCACCGATCTGTACTCCGTTGCCGGTAAATACTATGTCGAGCGGATATCCTATGCCCGCTCTCCGGGGACCAGCCGCCTGATCATCGGCTGCATCGATGCCTGGGGCCTGCTGCAGCGCTACTCTTTCAACCGGCCTGTATTCTGGAATGAGGCGGGCGATGTCACCACCCTGTACGAGATCATCGAAAAGGTCGTGCAGGCCGTGGGCGGCAGCCTGTCCTATGTATCCCGCAGCGCCGATATCACAGGCACCTATCCCCGCTTCGAGGTGCACACCGGCGAGAACGCCGCCGCCGTCCTCCGCCAGCTCCTGTCCCTGGTCCCGGACGTTATCTTCTTTGTCGGCCTCACCGGCTATATCGTATATCCCCAGGCTGACGATACCGCGTCCTACTATTTGAAGTTTCCTTTGTGAAGATATTGGAGAATTGTCTGAATGGGATGGTTAATCGGCTGGTCGTATAGAAAGGCGATAGTCATCGCCCCTTCGGCCGACGGCGCTCAAACCGCCTACCAGCTTAAATTGCTGGTGGGCGAAAGCGCCGGCGCCTCAGGCGAGCAGGTCGATTGCGGCGGGCACGCTCTCAGCTCGTTTAATGACCTGCGCTTCACCACGGCGGACGGCGAAACCCTCTGCCCTTACTGGATCGAGAGCATCACCGGCGCTACGCCCAACCAGTTAGCCACGGTCTGGATTAAGATTCCGTCGATCGCCGCGTCCCCGGCCACCACCACCATCTATATGTACTACGGCAACTCCGATGCACCGGACGCGGGCAGCGGCGCAGACACCTTCGACGCCTTCTCGGACTTCGAGGATGCCGCTGCCTGGCACACCGGCTGGACAGATGTCGGGGATGCTGTTGTGACCAGGGATACGGCGGTCAAGGCCGAGCGCACAGCGAGCCTGAAAATCGTGGGCGCCACCGCTCTCGACAATACTTATCGCAGCTTTTCCGGTTCAAACTACAGGCGTGTTTGTTTCAAAATCCGGCTGGCCCAGACCGATAAAACGATATTTCCGGGCATTCTGTACGGCGGCAGTCATACCCTGCAGATCAGTTTTAACAATAACGGGACTGTTACATCGTCAAATTCCGGTGTTTTAATAAACTACGCTGCGGATACATGGTACTCTTTCGAGGTTTTACACGATGCCGCCAATCATAAATACAGCCTGTATATCGACGGCGTCCTTGAGGCGGATAATCTCGATACCTATGCCGACAGGACTTATCAGCTGAACAGGCAATATTTGAGGATGAATACCGTTCCTTCCACCGCGTATATGGATGCCTGGTTCGCCGCCAAATGGACGCCCAGCGAACCCGCCTGGACCAGCTTCGGTACGGAGGAATTATCACCCTCCTCTTACCACATCATCATCTCGGCCAACTACTCCCTGGAGGCCCCCGAGGTTAACCGGGCCTTCGTCGTCGGCACGGACCCCACCGGCTTTGATGTGTCCGGCTCCGCCATCACCCAGGCCGAGGTCGACCTGGTCGGCGAGCGCATGGAGGCCCACCACGACCCCGCCATCCCCACGGCTGCCGTGGCCGCCGCAGTGGCCTCCGCCATGCTGGCAAAGCTCCGCCTGGACGGGCGGCGGGCGGAGCTGGTCATCCCCCCGCATTGCGGACTGGAGCTGTGGGATGTGCTGGCCGTCATCGATACCGTCGCCAACCAGGATACTTTGTACCGCGTCACCGGTTACCAGCTCGAGTACGACACCGTCAAAGGCGCTTACTTCCACCGCCTCCAGCTCTGCGCCGTGTGATAAAAGCGGCCGTAACAGGCGGTATGTATGGTGGGCCCGATGGATTATCGGTGGTTGATGAAGCTTATGTAATAGTGGACATTAGGGTGACTTTTTATAGACAAAAGGTTGACTTTGGGCGCATTATTATGCTATATCTATTAATAGATACCAGACTTGTTTAAAGGTACCTCCCCAGTGAATGTGCCCCTGGGCACTGCCGAGAGCTAGCTGGGGAGGTCAGATTTTTTAATACCAAATTTTATTCCCGTGTTCAAAGATAGGGAATTCACTTTTTATCAAGTGTTTTATTAGATCATATGATCTCGTGTCAGCACTTTCCCATTTGCGGTAAACCGCCCACCCATAATAATCCACCATTTGCAAATAAAGATGGCTCATTGAAGGATGCATAAATATCCGATATTTGGTATTTTGCAGATGCCTTGATAAATATTGTTTTACTCCTTTTACTAAGGGTTCAGCATCTTTCTTATGGGCCCCCTCTCTGTCCATAAATATAATAACATCGCTGTACGTACTTACATCTAAACCTTTCTTATCAAAAGGGTATTTTAATAATTTATCAATCATTAGTGGATAGAGTTTTTTAATATTTTGGAGCGATGGATGGGTTTTTCTTTTCTCTACAATCACGCTGTCTATTCTAATATGATCTAATTTACTTATGATGCTGTAAACATCATCCCTAATGACTTGAGCATCTTCTGTTGCGTGAAAATATATGACATCTTTACCATTTCTAATTAAATTGTCTTTGCAACTATGTAACTCGATAATACCAGCGCAAATATCAGTACAGATAGCGCTAGTCAATACCAAGTGAGCAGTTCCGCTATTTGAAAAGTCGTAGTTTCCAGAAACATCTATGAAAACGTATAGATCAGACATATACGATGAATTATAACAGGCATAGTAATGATGTCAATATTGGTCATACTTGCTCATTGTGGCCTGGAGCTGTGGGACGTGCTGTCAGTCTATGATTCCGTGGCCAACCAGGATACTCTGTATCGCGTCACCGGTTACCAGTTGGAGTATGCCGCAGGCGCTTACTTCCACCGCCTCCAGCTCTGCGCCGTCTGAATATTGCTTGTACACATATGTGTAGTCATGATTGACAATACTTATGAAACACTGATATATTAATCGAAAGCGAACTATTTCGACGGTTGCGAGGCACAGATACGTTTATTCAACGCATATTGGTCGCCGGCTGTATATCCCTGCTAGCGATAGCTATCGCATTTACAGGCTGCGCTCCGTCCGAAAACGTTACAACGATAGCTCAACAAACCACGCCTGCCGATCCTGGTGATCCTTTTGTTGTTTACCAGAGGAGCGGTGGATTGAACGGGATGGAGGACAAGCTCCGTATATACGCCGGCGGCGGCTGCGAGCTGAACAGCAAAGGCGGACGGACCCACAGGTGCCAGGTCATTGCGCTCAAGCTGTGCAAGATGGAGCAGGCCTTCGAGGAGGCGGGCTTTTTCACACTTCCGGACGAATACCCGGGCAACTCGCAGGCGGACGCCATCAGGTACAGCATATCCTATGCCTCGAACGGTAAAAAACATCAGGTGACGGCCTGGTCCAATTCTATGCCCGACCCGCTCATTCCCTTAATCAGGGAGCTCGACCAGTGCGTCATGCTGGTCTCCACCGCCGGTTCCAGGTGACAGGCCGGATCCGGCCGCACTCCGCTCCATCGCAATCGTGCACGCACGGCATCAGGCCGCGGACTTTAGCAATGTAGCGACTATCCTCTCCGCCGTATGCCCGTCCCAGAGGGGGATGGAGGATTTAGATTCAGGTTCAGATTTAGATTGAGGACGGGATTTGAGTATCCTGGCGGCCTCCCGTTCCAGCCCGGCGCAATCGCTGCCCACCAGCATGTTTCCGCCCGCTTCATGCGTGATCCGCCATACCGGATAGTCCATCACGGTCAGGCAGGGCACGCCCAGCACGGCCGCCTCCACCTGCACGCCGCCCGAATCGGTGATCACGAAACGCGCCCCCATCTCCAACCTGAGCATGTCGCGGTAGCCCAGGGGATCGGTGACAATGAGGTTAGATTGCTTCGCTGCGCTCGCAATGACAGGGTCGGGCGCAATGACGGGCTCAAATTTGTCGATACCGAATTCTTTGAGATTCTTACGGGTGCGGGGATGGGCCGGGAAGACCACCGGTATCTTGCGCGAGACCTCCGCTATCCTGGCAAGTATCAGCTCCAGCTTGCCCCTGTCGTCCACGTTGGCCGGACGGTGCAGCGTAAGCAGCGCGTATGCCTTATCCTTAACGCCCAGCCTGCTCAGCACGTCCGAACGCCCGGCAGCTTCCCTGAGCATGACAAGGCTGTCGGCCATGATGTTCCCCACGCGGTGGATTTTACCTGCCGCTATGCCCTCCCGTTTCAGGTTGTCGTCATCGTATTTGGACGTGGTAAAAAGATAATCCGAGATATGGTCGGTGAGCAGGCGGTTGACCTCCTCGGGCATGCCCGGGTCGCCGGTGCGCACGCCGGCCTCAACATGGGCCACCGGTATATGCAGCTTGGCCGCGGCCAAAGCGGCCGCCAGCGTGGAGTTGACGTCGCCCACCACCACCACCAAATCGGGCCTCTCTTCGACCAGCGCCTTCTCGAACTCGATCATTACCCTGCCGGTCTGCTCCGCGTGCGTGCCCGAGCCCACACCCAGGTGGATATCCGGCGCGGGCAGACCCAGGTCCTCGAAGAAGACCTGGGACATCTCGTAGTCGTAATGCTGGCCGGTGTGCACCAGGAGGTAATCGAGCTTCAGGTCCGGGTTGGTGACGCCCGCGTTGTGCCTGTCGATGGCCCTCATCAGCGGGGCCACCTTCATGAAATTGGGACGCGCCGCGGCTACCAGTGTGATCCTCATGGTTAAATCTCAGATTCCAGTGTGCTTCGATATCCCTTTCTACTTCGTCTTCAGCCATGCTTCGCGGCTGATATTACCCTGAGAGAGAATTTCTTTTAATTACGGCACACCGATATCACCGGCATGCGGATTGGGAATAGTTAATCGCATCTCTGCTCTGGTCATAAAGTAATGCCTGCCGCCGAGGTAAGGTCCTTTGAATCCCAGAGTCCGCAGTCTGTGCACCAATGAATCCCATTGTACCGGAATTAATCGGTTAGTCACTCGAATGTCCGGTTTTAACTGGTTCATTCAAGTCAATGGTTCCCAGTGGGATTATATAATGTCCCAGCTTCAATCCCAGAAGCAGCCAGCCTTCGATCACGGACTTCAATTCCTCACGGCATTTTTCCAGGTTTACGGCATTAGCCCAAACCCCCGGTAATTCCTCAATCCATCCATAGTAAGTGCCGTCGTCGAGGATTTTATACTTTGCCCTGTGCATAGCCTCATTTAAATATTCGGTAATCATCGCATATACTCAACGCTGTACGGCCTTTCAAAATCAATTATAATACATCCCGCCTATCGATGACAGCCGGTCCGTATTAACGGCCTTTCAGCGCACCGCCTGTTTAACGGCCTCCGCCACCTGCTTGACCTGCTCCTCCGTCATCTCGGGGTAAATGGGCAGCGACAGCACCTCGTCCTGGGCTTTCTCGCTGACAGGGAAATCGCCCTTTACACCGCCCTGCGCGGAGTATACCGCCTGCAGGTGCAGCGAAACGGGGTAATAGACCATGCTGGATACGCCCTTCGCGCTGAGACCCTTCTGCAGCGCCCCGCGGTCCAGCCCGGCCTTCAGCCTGACGGTGTAATAGTTATAGCAGTGGCGGCTGCCCTGCGTCTCATAAGGGACGGAAACAGCCGCGATTTTACCCAGGTGCTGCGCATACAGGGACGCCACCCGCCGGCGCTGCGCTATCCATTCATCCAGGTACTTAAGCTTGACGCGCAGTATGGCCGCCTGCAGCCCGTCCAGGCGGCTGTTGAAGCCGGGAACCAGGTGATGATATTTCTGCTTCGCGCCGTGGTTGCGCAGCATCTTCATATTCTCCGCCACCGCCGCGTCTCCCGTGACCACCATGCCGCCGTCGCCATAGGCGCCCAGCACCTTGCTGGGGAAAAAGCTCAGGCAGCCCGCATCGCCGATCGAGCCGACTTTGCTGCCCTTGTACGCCGCGCCCAGCGCCTGGGCGCAGTCCTCGATCACTTTCAAGCCGCGCTTTGCGGCTATCTCCATGACGGGACCCATCTCAACCGGATGGCCGTAAAGGTGTACCGGCAGTATGCACCTTGTCCTGCCCGTGATCTTCGCCTCTATCAGCTGCGGATCGATATTATATGTGACGGGGTCGATATCCACGAAGACCGGCACGGCGCCGCACTGCGTGATGGCCTCGGCGGTGGCGATAAATGTGAAGGGCGTGGTGATGACCTCGTCGCCCGGCTTGATGCCGCAGGCCAGCAGCGCAAGCTGCAGCGCCTCGGTGCCGGAGGCCACGCCCACGGCGTAGGCCGCGCCGCAATAGCCTCCTATTTCTTGCTCGAAGGCTTCCACCTCGGGGCCCAGGATGAACTGCGCGTTCTCGATCACGCGCCGCACCGCTGCGTCGATCTCCTCCTTGATGGAGAGGTACTGCGCCTTGAGGTCGACCATGGGTATGCTCATGCTTGCTCCTCCGTTACCTTCTCGCTGTCTTTAGCGCCCTGCTTTTTATAATGCCTGCCGCAGGAAGGGCAGTCGGCCGATTGCGACCGTCCGAAATCGAGCTTGACGCCGCAGTTGCAGACCCAGCCGTTCTGGCGGGCGGGATTGCCGTAATACATGGCGTGGTCGGGCACGTCTTTGGTGACCACCGACCCCGCCCCGATGAAGGCGTAGCGGCCGATGGTGTTGCCGCAGACGATGGTGGCGTTGGCCCCGATGGTCGCGCCCCGCCTGACCACCGTGGGACGGTACTCGCTCTTGCGCGATACGTGGCTGCGGGGGTTGAATACGTTGGTGAATACGCAGGAAGGCCCGCAGAAGACGTCGTCCTCCAGTACCACGCCCTCGTAAACCGAGACGTTGTTCTGCACCTTCACGTTGTTGCCCATGGATACTCCTTTGCCGATATATACGTTCTGCCCGATGTTGCAGCCTTCACCGATCTTTACCCCGGGCATCACGTGCGCGAAATGCCAGATCTTGGTGCCTTTGCCCACCTGCGCCGGGCCCTCCACCAGGCTGGTCTCATGGGCGAAGTAGTCTTTTTCCTCCCCACCGCATTGTATGGCGCGCCCGCCCTGCTCCAGCGACTGCTGGCAGTACGAGAGCACCTCCAGCACCTGCAGCCCCTTGCGGCCGTCCACGCGCGGCTGACAGCGCGTTTCGATGGACTGGATGAAGTCCTGGCACTCGAGCCTGAGCGGCTCCTGCATCGCCACCTCCACGGGCCGCGCCGCTTTCTCGTGGGGCACCGGCCTGTGCTCTATCCACTCGATCTCGTGGTCGTACAGCACCAGCTTGTCCTTCGGCTCCCTGTCGTTGAAAACGGCCATCTTTTTATCGCCCACCACCACCAGCAGCTGCTCCTTGTAGGGGTGCAGCCAGCTCACGAAGATGTGCGCCCGTATGCCGCTCCTGAAGCTGAAATTGGTCATGGTCACGTCTGCTATGTCGCGGTGCAGGTAGTAGCCTCCGTGCGCCGACACCTCCTGCGGCATCTCGCCGGCCAGCAGCAGCATCACCGATATGTCGTGCGGCGCAAAGCTCCACAGCACGTTCTCCTCGGTGCGCAGCTTGCCCAGGTTGAGACGGTTGGAATATAGGTACTCGATCTTGCCCAGCTCCCCCGCGTTGACCATGTCCTTAAGCTTGAGCACCACGGGATGGTACTCGAGCAGATGACCCACCATCAGTATTCGTCCGAGCTTCTCCGCCAGCTCCACCAGCTCCCGCCCCTGCTCTATGGTGAGGGCCAGCGGCTTCTCCACGAAGGTGTCCTTGCCCGCCTGCAGGGCGGCCCTGGCCATGGGATGGTGCAACACGGCCGGCGCGGCGATCACCACGCCCTTGACCTCATCGTCCTGCAATACGTGGCGGTAATCGCTGCAGACCTTTAAATACGGATATTGATCTTTGAATTTGCTCGTTACTGAAGGATCGGTGTCGCAGACGGTATGCAGCGCGCCCAGCTCGGCGAAGTTGCGCACCAGGTTCTTGCCCCAGTAGCCGCTGCCGACGATTGCTATGTTGCGGGCGGTCGTGTCTTTATCAGCCATCTATTCCCCCAGCCTGACGATATTTTTTCCCCGCAGATCGCGGGTGGCGCCGCGGGCGTCGAAAACGAGCCGGGCGTTGCCCACTATTTTCTGATAATCATAGGCGCTGTGGTCGGTGGCGATGACCGCGCAGTCGTACGATTTGAGCGAGCCGTAATCAAGCTTAACGGAAGACTGCGCGCCGGAGGGCAGCAGTATCTGCGCAGCGTGTGGATCATTGTAGTCCACGCGGGCGCCCTTCTGCTGCAGCATCGCGATGAGCTTGACGGCGGGAGACTGATGCGTATCCGACACGTCCTTTTTGTACGCCGCGCCCAGCACCAGTATTTTACATCCGCCCAGGCTGACGTCGCGGCTGTTGAGCGCGGCCGTGATCTGCGCGGCCACGTAGCCGGGCATGGACTCGTTGATGTCGGCGGCAAGCTCGATGAAACGCGTGTGGAAATCGTATTCCAGCGCCTTGTCGGCCAGGTAGTAGGGGTCGAGCGGTATGCTGTGCCCGCCCGTGCCCGGCCCGGGATAAAAGGGCATGTAGCCGAAGGGCTTGGACGCCGCCGCCCGTATCACCTCCCAGACGCTGATGCCCATCTTGTCGCAAAGCTGCGCCAGCTCGTTGACCAGCGCCACGTTCACGCTCCTGAATACGTTTTCGAAGACCTTGGTCATCTCCGCCACCTCGGCGGAGGATACCGGCAGAACGAGGTCCGCCACCCCGCTGTACAGCAGGCAGGCCAGACGGGACGACTTCGCGTCTATCCCGCCGACTATCTTGGGTATTGAGCGCATGGGAGGGGCGCCGTCGCCGGGGTCGACCCTCTCGGGTGAGAAGGCCAGGAAGAAGTCGCGCCCGGCCTTCAGCCCCGACCTCTCCAGGATGGGCAGCATGACCTCGCGCGTGGTGCCGGGGAAGGTCGTGCTCTCCAGCACGATGAGCTGCCCTTTTCTCAAGTAGCGCGATACCTGCTCCGCTTCGTAGGTGATGTGCGAAAGGTCGGGCTTGCGGGTGCGCGTGAGCGGCGTGGGCACGCAAACGCAGACGGCGTCGGCCTGCTTCAGCTTCGAATGGTCGGTGGAGGCCGTCAGGCTGCGGGAGCGGATCAGCCTTTTCAGCAGCTTTACGTCCACGCCCGATTTATAGGACTGACCAAGGTTGACCAGGTCCACGCGCTTCTGCTGGGTGTCGATGCCCAGCACCTTGAAACCGGAGGATGCGAAGGCAACCGCCAGCGGCAGGCCGACATATCCCAGCCCGATCACGGCTACCGCCGCGGACCTGTCACGTAATTTACTTTCGAGTGGCGTCATTCTATATCCCGGGACCCCTTGAGAGGCGCAAACGGTATTTTATACGCAACGCAGGCGTTAGACAAGTATCGGGCGCACCTGAAGGTACGCCCCTACAGGTGCGCCCCTATTGCCTGCGGTAGGCCAGGAAGAACGCCGCCAGCAGGCTCATGACCATCACCAGCAGCGCCAGTAGCGCCCAGGTGATGTTGTAGCGCAGCAGGAATGCGGGCGTGGCGGCCAGGCGGTCGACGAAATCTATATACATGCTCGCCATGGGCGCCAGCGAAGCCTTGTGCACCCGGTCGAGCGTGTCCTCGTCGTCGAACAGCCAGACAGGCCCGCTGATCAGACTGACTAAGGGAAGGCCGGCGCGGCCGAAATGCTGCGCGTCGGTGGGCACTCCCAGCGGCGTCCCCGTGGGGAAGACCAGCGTGCGCGACAGTCCGGCATCGGCCACCGATGCGGAGTACAGGCTGACCGTGACCGGGTTTTCGGTGATGAATACGCCGCGCGGCTCGGCGTTGCCCGGCGGCGCCGCCGGAGGCACGTAGTCGTCCGAGATGTGCTCGATGGCGATATCGAAAAGCGACTGCTTCATGATGTCGTCCCTGTGTTTCTCGATGAAAGCGTCGTTGGTTGCCCCGCCCACCATGTGGCCTCCCGTGAAGAGGAATATCATAGTGAACGGCCTCTCCGTGACGGGGAGCTGCGCGTAATAGCTTGCCAGCGCCAGCACCATGCCGACCCCGCTGCTGTCCTCCACGCCGCTCCTCCAGGGGGAGTCGTGGTGCGAGTGGAAAATAATGGTGTCCGCGCTCTGGCCGGGCAGAACCGCGTAAACGTTGGCGCTCTCGCCGCCTTTGGGGGCCACCTTGGCGTCCAGCACGATCTTTGCGGTGGTCTTTCCGGCGGCTACCCGGGCGATGAGCTTATCGCCGGCTTCGGGCATCAGGTACATGCCCGGTATGGAGCGCAGCTCGCCATCGTAGGGGGCGTAGTAGGTGAACTTTCCCAGCTCGGGATAACCGCGCAGTATGCCGATGATGGCGGCCGGGTGGCGCGCTTCGGCCTGCTTATAGAAGGATATGTATTTGAGCATCCAGCCGATGGGGTAGGGGTGAGCCCAGCCCTTGAGGGCCTGCTCAGGCTCATAGGCCATGTAGCTGAAGAGCTTCATCTGGTCCCAGCTCACATCGACGGGCGATATCTCCACCAGCGCTATTTTGCCCTCGATGTCCTGCCAGTCGGGCCTGGCGGTATTCCCCAGGTAAACGACCTCGGCCTCGGTGCCACCCTCCCTGGCGGGCCCGCTATAGGGCACGTAGAAAGACTCCGGCTGCCAGGCCGAATCGCTGCCCGGCTGCACCGTTATGCTCCAGTCGACCGGCTCCCAGTAATCGAAGTTGCTGTTCTCCACACGCACGTCCTTGAAGCCGTACGCCCTGAGCATTGAATCAAGGTAGGCGATGGCGGCATGATCGGCCTGGGAGCCCGGCCTGCGCTCGCCGATGGTGTAGACATCGCCGATCAGCCTGAAGATCTGGTCCTGATCGGGGACGGATACGGTATGGGGGCCTTTGACGGACGGGCTGGATGTGGTGGCCACCGAAAGGGGGACCAGAGCCAGCGAAACAACCAGCAGCAGGGCAAGGGCGGTCCAGGCCAGCGCCAACCTGCTTTTGGGCCTGGCTGCGCGCGGCCCGAGTATGTAAAGGACGACGCCCGCCGCGACGAGTATCAGTCCGGCAACCAGAAAGGCCGTGGCATTGCCGGTGAAGACGGCGGGCATGGCGAGCAGGCGTATTATCACGCTCAGCCCGGCCAGCGCCGACAGCAGGTACTGCAGCAGGAACCAGACGGCAAGGGTGAGCCAGATCGCCCCCACGCTGCGCAGCCAGAATGGCTGCCGCGCGTTCATCCAGAGGGCGGCCAGGAAGATGACCAGCGGGGGGAAGAGGAAATACCATGCCATGAATATGGCCAGCGGCAGGCTGGACTTGTCCAGCGTGAGCGCCGCCGCGAACGGCAGGGCCGAGAATACGATGGAAAGCCCCAGTGAGACGACCAGGGAAATGATGAGAGTACGGTTGGCCCTGAAAGGACAGGTTTTAGCTTCGCATGTCATTTATACTACCTCCTATAATCAAATTGTCATTGCGAGGCCGAAGGCCGCGGCAATCTTGTGTAGCGTTATTTCCCAACACCAGATTGCTTCGCTGCCTGCCACGCCTTTGGCTCGCAGCTTCGGCTCACCGCGATGACGGTTTATGGCGTATACTCGAATATCTTGACCTCCGGCACATCGGCGCCGCCTACGCGGGCTTTATCGGGCGAGGCGAACGCCGGGCGGTATCCTTCCAGCGCCTCCAGCGGCGCCGGGCTGGCCAGGGGGTCCTTGCCGGCTATGCGCCAGTTGCCGCCCTGCTGCGCCGCCAGGAAGGCCGAGGCCTCCGCGTAGCTGCCGAAGGTCCTGAGGCCGGTGATCTCCCTGTAAGGCTGACCGTCCTCGCCCGTTTTTTCCTCCCAGGCGACGACCGCGGTCTCCGCCGGCGTGTACTTTCCGCCGTCGAAGCAGTACAGCCGCACCGCCATGGTGCGGTAATACTCGGGATAGTACAGCAGTGTGGGCGTAAGCCGGCCGTTCTGCATCCTGTAGTAGACCTCATAATATTTTGCAGTCGTCTCACCCGCGGCCGAGGCGATCGCCCTGAACCCCGTGTTCCAGTTGACCAGGTAGTCGTCGACCGCCACATAGCGCATGTTCCAGTTCGCGCCCGCCTGCGCGGCCTCCCGGCCGCCGGGGGCCATGAAGTAGTGTTGCTCTCCCATCTGTGCCGAGCCCGGCGTGGTCAACGGCACGCGCTGTCCCATGCGCATGACCCAGTAGCCGTAGTCCCACCAGCAGAGCACGCTGTAGGCCGCCTGCTTCCGCGCCTCCTGCCCTCCATAGTAATCATAGTAGTAGCCGTCCTTCCCGAAGGGCTGCGCGGTCTCATCGCGCAGCCAGTCCATGGAGCGGCACCAGGCGTCGGACGGCGGGAAGAGGGCCTTTGAGGCCACGTCGAAGCAGGGCTTCTCTCCGCCGGGCAGCGGCCCGGTATTGGGGTAGACGACTAAAAAAGCCACGGCGGCTATGCCCAGCGCCGCCAGGGCGGGATTCCTCTCCGGCCGCCTTTTGCCCGCGGCTTTCTTGACCCTGCCTTTTTTGGCCGCCGGCACGGGCGCAGGTCCCTCTGCGCTGTCGCGCAGGCCGCAAAGCCCGAGTATGAGCCAGCACGTGTAGCCGGCCAGCAGCGCGGCGTTGACGGCCAGGTAGTAGGCGGAGCGCTGCATGGCCAGCGCAGCCAGCAGTATGATGACGCTCCAGGCCGCCAGCAGCATCATCTCGGGCCGGCCCCGCCTGAGCGCACGGTAGATCACGATAACGAGCGCTATGGCCGCCAGAGCCGACGCCGAGGTGTAGTTGCCCCACGGCAGCTCCAGCGTGAAACGGCCCTGCCGGTCGATCAGCAGCGGGCGCATCTCGGCGATGGTCACGTTGGGATTCCAGGTGAAGAAGCCGGTCATGCGGGCTGTAGCCGTGTTCAAAAACTGCGGGCTGACCATGCTCAGTACCAGCAGTCCGGCGGCGCCCAGCGCTATGACGGCGACGGGGTACAAATAAGTCTTGAGCTTGAAGCGCCTCATCAGCAGCGACAGCGCAGGCAATGCCGCTGCCGTGACGATGGACGCGCCCAGCGCTGCAATAACCAGCATATTTGCCGGCCCCGCCAGGGTGAGCAACAGCGCGGGAATGTATGCCGCAAGGCCTGAGATACACAGATAAATCATCGGCCGGCCCCGCAGGTGGTCGCTGACCGCCTGAGCGACCAGCCAGACGAAGCTGATGAATATGAAGAGCGGGGCGCCCTGCCACGAAAGTATGTAGAGCCCGAGGAAGACCCCTGCCAGCGCTCCGTAAACGATCGGCTTTGCCATCTTTCCCGTGAACCTCACCTGCGGTTGTGATGGCGGTCCCGCGCCGGCCCTGAGGGATATTACGAGGAAGAGCATAAAGAGGGTGGAGAGCAGTATCTCCAGTGCGTGGCTATCGGCATTGCCCAGCAGCGTGCGAATGAGGAACTCCCCCGGCATGAGGGCGACGAATCCGGCCGCCGCCAGCCCGGCCCATTTATTGAAGACGCTGCGGCCGATGAAGAAGACGGGGAAGACCAGCAGCGCGCCCAGGACCGCGGGGAACCAGGCGCCCACCAGGTCCACGGTCTGCTGCGAGGGCGATCCGCCCCCCAGCAGCCACGCGACGGACCCCATGAGGTAGACGAAGAAGAGGGGCTGCCCGCTGAGGTCCCTGCCGCCGGGGTAGATGCCGTAGGGGTCGTAGCTGCCCAGCATGGGAAAATGGCGGGACAGATTATCGAGTAATCGCATGTAGAAGTAGGCGTCGTTATCGGTGAATTTGATCCACGGGCCCGAGAAGACATGTTCCCAGGGCACGGCCGTGCGCAGCGCCAGCGAGACACAGAAGGTCAGCGCCAGGATCACGGCGCAGATAATAGATTGTCTGTCCGGGCGGCTCATGGCCTAAATATTATCATACCCTGTATCAATATGTAGGGGCGGGTTTTCAAACCCGCCCGCTTTCGGGCTTTCGGGCGGACCTGAAGGTCCGCCCCTACTGTCAGAAGTACCTGACGCCGGGCAGAATCCTGGTCAGGCAGCTCTGCGTTGCGCCGGACGCCACGTTCTCTACCCCGGCGTCTATGCAGACCGTGGCCGCCGTATCGTAAAGGTAGCCCCAGCTATAGGCCCCGAAGACCAGCGTCCTGGTCTCGCCCGGCGCCATGGGCGGTATGTAGCCCGTGGCAACCACGTTGTTGCCCACATACAGCTCGGAGCTCGATGGCGCGGAGGCGGCGTCACCCGTGTTCCTCACGGTGTAATAGACCATGGGAGCCTCGCGGAAGAGGTCGACCACGACCAGGGCGGCGCGCCTGGTCGGGTACGGCAGCACGGTGACACTGACCGACTTCAGGGAAGGCCCGCCGCTGTTGAGGGCTGTCAGCGTGTAGGTCGTGTCGACCGCGGGGCTGACCAGCCTGCTGCCGCCGGCGGGGACGCTGCCGATGCCGGGCTCGATAACGATACTGCTGGCGTCCTTAACGTTCCAGCTCAAGGTCAGCGACTGGCCGGCCGTGATTGTATCGGGGACCGCCGAGAAATTACTTATCCCGGGCAGGGGGACATCGGGTGACAACCGGACGGTGAACCCGGCCGAGGATGCCTCTTTGCCGTCCAGGTAAAGCTTTACCGTGTAATCGCCGGGCGTCCAGCCCGTGACGGGCGCATCGGCCGGGAAGGCGAGGTAGGGTCCGCCGGCCACGGCCAGCGATTCCTCCTTGAGGGTGGTCCATCCATCGGCGCTGTTGTAAAGCCATTTCGCGCTGAGCTCACCCGTGACTGGCAGGCCCGCCGTGCCGACCGAGCAGATGATACGCGGCGTATCCACAGTGAAGAGCGTGGCGGTATTCAATGGGCGGCCGTCGGAGTCGACTTGCGTGGTAAAGACCGCGGCCGGACGGGCGGAGCAACCTGCCGATACAACAAGAAGCAGGGAGAGGGAAAGCAGTATCCTGGCAATATTACTCATATCACACTTCCCTCGGGCGGGCTTTAAAGCCCGCCCCTACATAATTTTCCGTAGGGGCGTACCTTCAGGTGCGCCCGAGAATCAGTCGCTGACCTGAATCAGCCGGGCCTCCTTCCAGATGGCGTAGTCTTTGGTGGGGCTGTTGCCGGCGTCCACCTGCAGCAGGAAGTATCCATAGGCGCCCTGCTGGTCCTTCAGGTCTACAGTCCAGTCCTCGAATACTCCCGGCGCCGTCATCTTCTTTTCACCCAGGACGCGAAGCGTGTCCATGCTATCCAGGAAAGCGAGCTTGAAGGTTACCCCGTCGCTGCCCTGGGCGTAGCTGGAAAGCCCGACTCGCGCTTTGAATTGAAGATTGGGCGGGATCTTGATGGGGTACATCCTTGTCTCACCGTAAAGGTTTGTATAAAATACCCCCCATTTGCCGCGGATCCATCCCTGGGGCTTGAACTCGGGCACCATCTCGAGCGACCCGTCCGACATCTTGATGTGGGCGCCCTTCTTGTCGCCCTCGGTCAGACCTTCCATATAGCCGATTTTGTCCCAGCTGTTATAGTAGATGGCAAGGTGTGATATGGCCAGCAGGTCGTAGTTCCACAGGTTACCCCAGATTTTGTACAGGCAGTTGTTATTGTCGTCGCTCTCGGAGGCCTCGTTCTTGGCGTCCGCGCAGACTTTAATGGTGTGGTTCTGGACGCTGGGATCATAAATCGTATCCACGTCAGGGTTCCAGGAGCCCACCCCGCCGGTTTCCGCCCCGTAGGGGAACTGGTATGTGGAGAAGGTGAGCACCTTTTCCTGCCCGGGCTTGAGCACGTCCACGAAGCTCGATCCGCCCATGGGCGGGAACAGGTTGTCGACGTAGATGTGGGTGTAGGTGGGGGGCGAATCGATCTTCCCCGCGTTCTTAATCCTGTAATAGATCATGGTCCCTTCCAGCCAGGCTTCTAAAATGGTCAGGTCCGGCGAGCCGGCCAGCGGCGCGGTCACGTAGACAGTCGCTTCGCTCCTGGTGGCCCCGGCGTCGTTGGAGGCGGTCAGCTGGTAGGTGGTGGTTACCATCGGTGTCACGCTGCGGGTACCGACGGCGGGTATGGCGCCTATCTCGGGCTGCAGGCTGATGCGCGTGGCGTCGCTGATATCCCAGGTCAGGGTAACCGGCTGCCCCTGCGGCGCCGTACCGGGCGAAACTGTGAACTTATTGATGCGCGGCCAGCCCTTCTGCGCCGCCAGGTTCTCTACCTTGAAAGGCGTGTTGGTGACCTCCTGGCCGTTGGCCGAGACCGAGACCGTGTAGTCGCCCTGGGGGAAGCCGCCGGGCGGAGGCGTCATGGCGAAGGCCAGATATCCCGTGCCCTGGCCGGTCCTGGTGTTGTTGTACATGGTGGTATTGGCCAGGCTGGGGGCTTCGCCGCCCACGTAAGTGAGCTTGACCAGCACCTGCGTGTTGGCGGGCGCGTTGTTGAGCCTGACCGAGAGGTAGATCACCTCTGCGTTGACCAGGAAGTTGGTGGAGGCGTTGATCGGCTTGCCCTCGTAATCAACCGCGTTGGCCAGCGTGGCGTCGCTGACCGCGGCCGACGTTCCCGGCTGATCGGCCACCCTGACCTTAACGCAGCCCGCGGATGTCGTGATCAGGGTTATGATGACGATAAAGGCTGAAATAAAATACCGGAAACTGCTCATGTATCCACCTCCAGTCGGCGCGTTGCTGTAATGATAAGTGACCACATAGGTGCTGTCAAGGAAATAAACGGCCCCGTCACTGCTGTTACCAGTCGAGCACCAGGCAATTATTGAATTCATCGTATTCGCCGATGCGGTTGTAGTCGTCGGCGCATACCCTGACCGGTATTTTATAGGTGCGTTGCGTGCCGTAGCCCCACTTTAACGCGGGGAAAGCATAGACCCTCTCCTGCCCGGGGGCCAGTATCTCGACCCTGCTCTGGTCCGCCAGGAGGCCGTTGACGTAGAGGCCGCTGAGACTCTCTTTAGCCTCGGCCCCGCCTACGTTCCTGATCTTATAGTTAGCCTTGTCTCCCGTCGCCCAGAAATCCACGATGACCAGCTCCGGCTTGTCGCTGTTGAAAGAGGTTACCTCCACGAACACTTTCTTGGTGGTCGTGCCCACGGCGTTGGTGGCGGTCAATGTATACTCCTGGCTGACGGCCGGGAGGACTATCCTGTTGCCCACGGCCTGAACGTTGCCGGCCGCGCTGAGGTCGACCCTGCTGGCTGCGGTTGTGCTCCAGCTCAGCACCACCGCCTGGCCGTAGGTGATGGCCTCGGGCTCAGCCTTGAAAAAGGTGATGGTGGGCGCGGGGACATCGGCCTTCTGCGGTACCTTGACCTTGAAGCGGGCGTTGGCATACTCCTTGCCGTTGACATTTATCTTGATTACATATTGTCCGGGCTCCCAGGCGACTGAGGGCGCAGGGTGACCGAAGGAGAAATAGCGCGTCCCCTTGACCGTGATGGAATCGTCGAACAGCGGCCTGTTCACCTCCTTGTTGTTGCTGTCCTTGAAAAACAGCCACCCGGCGGTGATCAGTGTATCCGCAGGGGCGTTATTGACACGGGCGGACAGGTAGATGGTGGGGGTATCGGTGGTGAAGTCCTCCCTGGCCACGCCCATGGCCTGCCCCTGGGCGTCCACCACGGCTGCGGTGGTTATCTCGGACAATGACAGGGCGACCGGGTCCCCCTGGCTGACCGCGTCCGGATTCACCTTTACGCAGCCGACCGTGATAGTCAACAGGACAAGAATGATCGCCGGTAAAAGCCTGTTACTAACCATGTCGATAACTCCTCTCAACCTGTTTTTCGGGCGGGTTTAAAAACCCGCCCCAACTTTTGTCGATTTGCAGGGGCGTACCTTCAGGTGCGCCCGATGTCAGCGCCTGGTCCTCAGCACCAGCGCCAGCACCGCTATCACCAGGGCTGCTCCGACGGCGATGACGATCCATACCCACAGCGGGGTGGCGGGCTCAGCGGGAGAAGGCGCCGGCGGCGCCGGCGCGGGCTCGGTCTGGAAGCTGAATGTGGCCGACCAGTCGCTGGGTATGGGCTGGCCGTTGACCTCCAGCGCCCTCACGCGCCAGAAGTAGTTAACGCCGTAATCCAGCGTGCCCTCGTACTCGTAAGCGGAGGTTGTGGGGTAGCTGGTGATTATAATCTGTTCGAACTCGGGATCGCGGGCCAGCACGAATTCATATTTAGTGGCGTCCTTCCAGGGGCTCCATGAGAAGGAGGCAGGCTTTACTTTGCAGCCGGCGCAGCCGTTGACGGGCGCCAGCAGCTGCACCCCGTAGTAGGGTGTGTTGACGATGAACCCTGCCTTTACGATGAAGCTGCGCGGCTCCGACCAGGGGCTGGCCGCTATCTGGCCGGTGGCCGAGCGCACCGAGCGTATCCTCCACCAGTAGACGGCGCCGGCCTCGGGCAGGGCGCCGGGCGGTATCCAGGCGGCGGGGGAGGTCATGTTGGTCTCGTCCATGGCCAGCAGTATGGAGCCGGTCACTGCGCTGACCGACATGCTGCTGTTGACCGCCGGGTTGATGCGCAGCGTGAAGTCACTGTCCCTGGCTATCTGGAGCTGGTAAATAGTGCTCAGGCAGAGCTGTTCCCAGGCCAGGTCCACCTGCTGGTTGCGTCCCGTCACCGGGTCGGCCCCCGTCAGGTACCTGTCCACGTGCGGCCCGCCTCCGTCGGCGTCGACGGCCGCAGGCGCAGCCGCCAGCATGACCAGCAGGACCGGTAAGAGCAGAAGTTTACGCATGAAAATCACCCGCATTTTTATTTCATCATATTTCAGGGCAAGGAGTAATGTCAATGATATGGGACGCGGGCGGGTTTTTAAACCCGCCCCTACAACGATTCCCCGTAGGGGCGTTGCTTTAGCTGCGCCCGACGCTTCAGGTGTGCCCGGGATAAAATACGGTGAAAAAGAGGGAGGGGCGGCTTGCGCCGCCCCTCCCGTGCTATCGAGTGCCTGAGTGGTGGTGATTACACCCTGCGAGTTTTGAAGATGAGGATGAGGGTGACGATCACGAGGATGGCGCCGATGGCGATGATGACCCAGACCCACAGCGGGGTTGCAGGCTCTGCCGGAGGAGGCGCAGGAGGCGCCGGCGCAGGCTCGGACTGCATGCTGAAGGTTGCAGACCAATCGCTCGGGATGTTCTGGCCATTGACTTCAAGGGCCTTCACACGCCAGAAGTAATTGGTGCTGTAGTTCAGGGTGCCGTCGTATTCATAACCGGTGGTGGTGGTGGTGGCGGTTACGACCAGGCTCTTGAACTCAGGATCCGTGGCGAGGTCAAACTGGTACTTGGTGGCCTCTTTCCAGGGGCTCCATGAGAATGAGGCTGGCTTTACTTTGCAGCCGAGGCAGCCATTGTTGGGGGCCAGCAGCTGTACGCCGTAGTACGGGGTGTTGACGATGAATCCCGCCTTGACGGTGAAGCTGCGTACCTCAGACCACGGGCTGGCCGCGATCTGCTGTGTGGCCGATTTGGCCGAGCGGATTCTCCAATAGTAGATGGCGCCGGCTTCAGGCAGCGCACCCGGGGCTATCCAGGCAGCCGGTGAAGTCATGTTGGTGGCGTCCATCGTCAGGAGCATGGATCCGACTACCGAGGTTACCGCTCCCCACTGATTGTTCATCGCAGGGTTGATCCTGAGAGTGAACGCAGCGTCCTTGGCTAGCTGGAGCTGGTAAACGGTGCTCAGACAGAGCTGTTCCCAGCTAAGGTCGACCTGCTGGTTGCGGCCCGTTACCGGGTCGGCGCCCACCAGGTACTGGTCAGCCGGGCTCTTCAGGATGGGGCCCTTCTTGGCCAGGCAGTCGGTGTAAGCCCAGAGCATGCCCTGCCTTAGTTTGGGGGTGTAGCCCGGGAACAGGACGTTCCAGGGTTGTGCCGGGTCGTTCCTGTGATTGTTCCATCGACCGGCCAAATTGCCGCGGTAAGACTCGTCGTCGATGGCGTAGAGGGTGGTGTTGGTGTCCAGTGTGCAGCAGCCGCAGTATTTGAGTGAGGTCGGCTCAAGCGTGAAGAGGACACCCACGGTGTTGATGGGCGCGAAGATGTCGAGGCAGTCCCACCAGATGCCGGGTTTGGGCATGCCGGCGCGCGGGTAGAGTGTGCGGCAGACAGCGCTGTCCCAGGTGCCGACGGAGTTGGTTATGTTGTCATGCGCGCTGTACAGGGCCGGCATGGGCTCGCCCGTCCAGGCCTGTGCCAGGCCGTACTGGCCGACAGGGTGCGGTGGAGCCAGGACGGCGGTCCAGTTAGAGAGGCCGCCGAAGGTAACGCCCGTGAAGATGTAGCCGCCGCCGTTGGCGACGCTCATCATGTCGTTGTCCACCCACCTGGTGAAGGAGGGTAGAGTGTTGCGGTAGACGGTGCCGAGCGTGCCGCCCGCAATGTCATCGCCCATATAGACGAAGCTGTTGTTCTTGAAGTCCACGTCGAAGATGACGTGTTCGTTGCCGTGGCCGATGATGGCGTCGGAGGTCTGCATGAAGGTGACGCCCTTATCGGCAGAGTAGGCCATGGGGAATTCGCTGTTGGAGCCGACCGCCGCGCCTACCAGCACTTTGCCGTCGGGCTGAGCCGCGATGGTGTGGGCGGCCGAAAGCACGGTGTCATAGGAGTTGAGGTTGGTGGACCAGGAAGTGCCCGTGTAGGGCAGCCTCTGGACCAGGCCGTCTGCAGACAGCACGTAGATGGTGCTGCTGGACTCGAACGCGAAATCCTGTACCGCGAACCTGGGCGTTACGTTGGCCCAGTAGTCGCCGAAGTCGGGGGACCAGGCCATTACGCCTGCCCTTCCGCCAGCTGTTGCGAGCGCTCCCTGAGCGGCCCAGCCGACGATCTCGCCGTCAGGCTTGTCGGTGCAGGAGGGGACGATCCTCAGTAATGGCAGGTCGCTCTGGTCAACTGCGCAGGAGCCGGAGGTCACGCGGCAGTATACGCGCTCCCAGTAGGTGCCCAGCGGGGGAACCGCGGGAAGCGGAGCTGCCACGTTGGGGTTGATAGTGGCGCGCCATACGCTGTCGAACTCATTGCAGACCGGTCCTGTGCCCGTGTTGCGGTTGGCCGATGCCAGGTAGATGGTCGTGCAGTCGGGCGCAATCGCAACGTCGTTGAACCAGTCGACGGTGGTGTCGATCAATGAGAGCTGGTTCCAGGTCTCGCCGTTGTTGCGGGAGATGGCGAATGCAGACTCGTCATTGGGTATGGGATCGAGCACATCCGTGCCAGTCACACCCGGAATTAGAGCTGCAGCAATCGGTAGAAGAGCGTGGGAGATGGCGAAAGTTGCTGCGGTACCGAAGCTGGCGGTGCCGGCGATCGTCTGGTACCACCATGCGGCGGCTGCGGTGACGGCGAATGAGCCGGTGGCTACCAGGCCCAGCGAGCCGTCGACGTTCCAGGCGACCAGTGCGGCGCCTACGCCGTCATGGATGCCGGCCTGGCAGGTGCCCTGGTTGGCGGCGCCGGTGGTGGGTTTAAGCGCCGGGTACCAGCAGGGGATGGGGCAGGTGGTGGGGGAATCGGTGAACCATGTGGGCACGGTGGCCGTGCAGGGATAGCCCCAGCGCTCGCCCGCCAGCAGTTTGCCGCTGGCATAGGTGCCGAAGTAGGCGATGCTGTAGATGGACTTCCATGTCTCGGTAGTGGTCATCAGCGCATAAACGGTAGTATCGTCGATGCGGTAGATGCCGTCTTGACGGATATTAGCACCCACAAGACCCGGTGCGGCACCGGTGGCCGCATTGTGCGCGTCGATGCTGATGTAGGCCCTGCGCAACGAGGCCGACTGTCCGGAGAAGTCGGAGGGGAGCTGTATGCAGGCCTTGTTGACCTGGGTATTTATAGGAGAAAAGCCCGTAACGGGGTTTACTTCGATGCTGGTGCCATAGCCCCAGCCGACGATGTCGTTGGTGCTGGAGAGGTCGCGCAGGGCGACGTTGTAGTAAGTGCCCGCGGCGTTGACATAGACCAGCGCCAGGGCGGAGTCGCCGCTATAGGTGGGCGAGAACTTCAGCGTTAACATCTTGAGTGGTGCAGGATTCGGGACCATGGTCTGGAGGGTCCAGCCGGAGAACCCGCTGGACTGCCTGACCCAGACCTGGCCGGTGGAGGTAACGAAGCCGATGTCGCGCTTGCCACCGTAGTCGATGGAGATGTCGATATCGACGATTTGGCCAGTGAAGCCGACAGGAGGGGCAAACGCCAGATCCCAGTTGGCGCCGCCGTCGGTGGAGACGAAGATGCGGTTGGGGCCGGCAGCGAGTGCCAGGTTCACAGCGGCGCCGCCGGTGTCCGTGACCACTGCCACGAACTTGGGATCATCGGGCGCAACGGCTACCCAGTAGCAGTTGGAAAGCCCGAAAGCGGCGTTGCGGAAGAGGGCCAGGAACTGTGTCAGCGTGGCCGAGATGCCGTTGTTGGTGGACTTGTAAAGTACGTTGTCAACGATGATCACCGATGTCGCCAGGCCTAACGCTGCGGCGGAAGATGCCGGTACGTTGAAAGCCGAGCGGACGATCCAGTAAATGGTCATTCCATCGTTGCCGACGGCCATGTCGATGGTCTCGTTGCCGAAACCGGTCTCGTCATAGCCGTACATGTTGTTGGGTACGCCCTGAACGGTCGGGTCCTGCCAGTGCAGGTTGAGAATGTCATTCTTGCCCTCGATCGCGCCAGGGGTGGTGACGGTGTCCCACTTCATGATGCCCGGGTCCGCAGACACCGCTGACGGCGCTGCGATATTGACCGGTACCACGAAGGAGGCAACCATCAATATAGCTGCGAAAACTCCAAGAATGCTTGGAAACCTTGTTTTCATTATTCCTCCTGATTTTTTTAAACCCGGTAAGCCCCCTCAGGGCTTTTTTACGGCCCCGGGCCTATCCCTCCGGGAACCTCCGCGTAAAATTTTCGACCTCTTACGGGAGGTTTTTCCGGGCAACCCCCACCATTAAGGCGGCGGTGGCCCTGCAGGTCATTTTAAGCCGGCCTGGCGTCGGCTGTCCCCCTCGTGTCAGACGTTGCGCCCCGGGACCAGGGCATGTCTCTTCTTATCGCCGCGGAAACGCGTACAGGAAACCGCAGCATACCTTATTGCGCATCACCTCCTTTATCGTTAAATTCCCAATGCACAAGAGACAAGGATATACCTTGCCTTGATTTAAAGTATATCATACCGTGTCAAGAGGTTCTGTAGTGGAGTGCTGCAGGGGCGGACCTTCAGGTCCGTCCATAATACGTCAATAATAGTATCCGCGTACTCTCTGTATGAACGCCCTCAGCAGCAGGATGAATATAACTATGAGGATAAGGCTGACGCCGGCCACCACCCAGAGGTTGATCAGGCCTACCTGGAATGCGTAGGGCGAAAGCGCCCACTTGCTCTTGTTGCCCGAGACGTCCGCTGACTGCACACGCCAGTAATAGGTGCCGGGCTCCATGTTCATGGTCACGCTGGTCTCGGTGATCCCACTGCGGCGCATGCCGGGCATGAGCGGGAAGAAGTTGAGGTTGTCGGCCACCTCCACGGTGTAGAGCACCGTGCCGCTGTCGTCCTTGCCTGCCATCCAGGTGAAGGTCACCGGCTGGCCGCCCATCACACCGAAGCGGTCCGTGGTGGGGGAGACAGGGGCAGGGGAGGTGGGCGGGTTGTTCTCCACCGGCAATTCCCAGTTGGCGATATTGCCCGCCCGGTCGGTGGCTATCAGCGTATGCTTGCCGGAGGATGTCTCGGGGACGGTGAAGTTATAGGTGAAGCGGCCGCTTTTATCGGAGGTGGGCGAGGAGGTGACTACAGCGTCATCGTACTTGATGGAGACTTCGCTGCCGGGGGCAAAGCCGTAGCCGCTGACCGTGGCTGACTTGCCCGCCAGCGGTATGGCCGGCTCAATAACGATGTAAGGGGAGATTTTAAAGCGCAGCGTGGCCTCCTGGTTGTACATCTTCTTGGCAGTTGCCTTGACCACGTGCGTGCCCGCCATCAGGTCGGGGACAGGCATGCTGGCTGTGAAACATCCCGTGGTATCCGATTCCAGCGGGAGGTCCAGCGGCTCGCCGTCTATGTAAAGCTGTATTTTATCCGAGGCCGTGAAGCCGCTGCCTGAGATGTTGGCCGTGGAGCGCGGCAGCACTTTGTCGTTTTTGCAGACCAGTCCGGGCGTGACGGTGAAGGCGAAATTGAGCATCTGTGACGAGCGGCCCGCCTTGATATAGTGGAAGTAGTTGGTGCCGTTGACGGCCTGGGGCACGCTCAGGCTGAGGCTCATGGACTGCTTGAGGCGCTCGTTCCAGCCCTCGGCCAATTTGACTGCCGTGGGGTCTGATCCGTCGCTGTCAGCAGTGCTGGAGCCGCTCATGGTGGCCGACTTGCTGAACCAGATCTCGTATTTGCCGTCCAGCGGATAGGTGCCGCTCTCGATCAGTATGGAGACCTGCGTGCCGGTGGGCCCCGAGTTGGGGGTTAAAGTCGTAGTAACGCCGCACTTGCCGCCGGCGCAGCCCTGACCCTCAACGGGCGAAGGCGCCAGCGCCGGGAGCGCGGCAATAAAAAGCGCAAAAATACCTGTCAGATATAAGTATATCCTCATATTGACAATTTAAGCCCTTTATATTTCTTTGTCAAGCACATAGATGCGGAAATGACATAATATCGATAATATAAATAGCACAAATGTTTCGGTTGTTCGTTGGGCCGGCCCTACAGGGAGATGATGCCCCTTCTGACCGCTGTGATGACGGCCTGTGTGCGGGCGTTGGCATCGAGCTTACGCAGGATGGATGTGACATGATTTTTAATAGTCTGCTCGCTGATATCCAGCATGGCGGCGATCTGTTTATTGAGGTAGCCCTTGGCCATGTAGTTGAGTATCTGTGTCTCGCGCGGCGTGAGCGGCGAGACGAAAGTCTCTACACCCTTGCCCCAGGAGAAGTCCTGGAATTGCTCCAGCACCTGGGCGGCCACTTTGGGTTGCGAGAGGAAGCTGTCATTGAGGGGGTACTCGCCGCGTGAGGCCCGGCGGATGATGGTGAGGAGCTCCTCGGAGGAGATGTCACGGCTGACGTAACCGGCGGCGCGCGCTTTGATGGCCATGAAGAGGCCCTCGTCGTTGGTAGCGGGCGCTATCACGATCACGGCCACGCTGGGCACGTGCTGCTTGACCAGGCGCGCCAGCTCCATACCGTCGCCGGTCAGGCTGATATCCAGCAGTACCACGTCGGGTATCTCGTTGACGACCCTGGCCACCAGTTCGCTCTCACTGCTGGCCTCGGCGCAGATAGTGATATCCTCAGCCTCTTTGAGGAAGAACTCCACGCCTTTACGGAATAGCGGCTGCCTGTCCGCAATAATGACCTTTATTTTTCCTGCCTGTACTGTCAATAGACTCCTGTATACAGTATCAATATTACCTTATATATATAACGGCGGGCAATCTAAAAAGATTACTTTTCGCTTCTGTCGAAGAGCAGCCTGTTGACGATTACAGACCAGGGCCGGCGGCTTCCCCGCAGGTCGACCGGCAGCCCTGCCGTCAGGCGGCGGACAAGTATGAGCAAAACAACGCCCGTGAACGCAAGGGTCATCTCGACAGGTTGGCCGAGCAGGGCCGAGCTGACAGGGCAGGAGGCGAATCCGATGATGACGGCCAGGGGGAAGACAAGGCTGGGGGACCCGCCCAGGCGCATCCGCTCATCAAGGTTGCTGCCGCTGTCCTTCCAGCGCAGGGCTGTGCGGAGCAGGAATCCGGCTATGGCTATGGCCAGCGCAATAAAGAAGATGAGAGGGACAGCGTAGGCGAAGCTGAGCGTGAAATTGATGCCCGTGCTGACCGTGTTGCCGCGCTCGCCGTCGAAGTGGCGGAAGATCGGCCACATCTGCCCGCACAGGGCCGCCAGGCCCGCCAGCGCATCAATAGTCAGCGGGAAGCCCAGCAGGAATCCCGCCAGCACCGGCAGGATGCCCTTGAGTATATCCAGCATAAAGCCCAGTATGCCCCAGGGACGGCCGACGTTGTACCACAACGCGTGATGCAGGTCGGGTTCGTGCGATAGGTCCACACCGCGCATACGTCCGATCAAAATCATGAAGGGTACGGCGCCCAGGAAATATGAGGCGAGGATAAGAAATATATAGAAGAGCGACATAAATCAGAGGGAATTATACCATACGGGCTAAAAAACCTGCCCGTAAAACGAAAAAATGTAGGGGCGTACCTTCAGGTGCGCCCGCCCCAAGCTATCTCCGCCTTAAGAGGAACGTGACAGCCAGCGCGATTACCATCAGGCCTCCTGCGACGATGATCACAAGCACGGGGACGGCCATGCCGGCAGGCGCTTTATCTCCCGAAGATGCTGTAACGTTGGCGGACGGGGAAGCCGTGGGCGTTTCCGACGCTGTGGGCGCCGGGGTTGTGGCTGGGGCGGCCGTTACCCTGCCCAGCAGGGCATATGTGTAGAAACCGCTGACCTTCGCGGTCACTTTGTGCGTCGTTGTATTTACTTTTGAGGAGATACTCGTCCATTTCGAGTTTTTCAGGAGAGCCAGGTAAAGATCGGCTTCCCGGACATCATCGGGCAGGACAGCGGGATTATACTTTACAGTCACGGAGGCCGCCGGGCTGAAGGTTGCGTTAGCAGGCTCGAATGAGTAGGCTTCGATGACTTTGCTGTCTGCCGGCGGGTCCGGCTGGTCGGCGAGTTGAACTACCACTATCTGCTGGACGCCCACGGGAAGGCTAACCGTGATGTTCTCCGCCAGTGCGACTGTCATCTTGCCGTTGGAGCTGCTGAGGCTGACCGATGCGGTCGTTTTCCCCTCACTGGTTGTGAACGAAGAGGTCGTGCCCAGAAGGTTGGTTGAGATCGTAGCGGAAGCAGTAGTTGTTGTCGTAGTGGTCGTGGTCGAAGGCAAGTACCTGATGGCGAAGACGGTGAAATGCGCCACCCGGGCTGAGACTTCCTTTGCGCCCGTATCTATGGTGGAGGTGAGCTTGACCCAGGCCGCGCCGTTCCAGTAGGCGATGTAGAGATCGGATTCCGAGGCGCCGGCAGGAAGGGAGGCTTTCTCGTATTTGAGGGTCATAGTTGCCGCCGGCGAGAACGTGGCGCCGGTCGGTATGAAGCTGTAGGCGCGTATGAGAGTGGAATTATCAGCCGCCGCCTGAGGCTTGGATTCCGTGGCCGCACCCAGCTGCGTGGCCCCCTGCATATTGATCGTGGTATTGGCCGCCAGGTTGAGTTTCACGCGCCCATCCGGGCTGGCCAGCTCCCTGGAGGCAGGCAGGATGCTGTCGACCAGTATAAAACTGCCGGCGTTGCTGATTATCAAGGTCGATATCGTTATGACATTTGAGGCTGATGTCGAGGAGTTCACCGTTATTGAGATCGACACGGTGCAGTAATGCTCTGCGCTATCGTCGGCCCGCACAATAAAGCTGTAAGCCTGGGCGACGGAGGGGGTTCCGGATATGGCGCCGGTGGCGCCGTTGAGCGTCAGCCCGTCGGGAAGTGCGCCGCCGATCAAGGTCCATGTATAGGGTTCCGTACCGCCGCTCGCTTCAAGCGTCGCAGAGTACGCTGTGCCGACAATGCCGTCAGGCAACGTCGAAGGGGAGATGGCGCACTCGCCAGAAGCATGGGCGGGCGCCGTTTGCGCTGTCCCGTGCGATATGACCAAGCACAATAAGAACGCTATTGCCAGGGCTGTTAAACCGAAGGGCGCCGGCCGATGACCATTGTTGGACATATAACCTATTATATCAGCGGTCGAGACACACAGCCAGAAGGCGCCTGCCATAAATAGTCATCTACGTTTGTGTTCCCGTTGCCGATGATATTATGCCCGCTTCCACCATTAGTGTTAAAATATCGTCCACCCGCCGATATGGTAGTTCACGGTAATGAATATTGAGAAAGAGCTGGGAAGGCATAAACTTTCCCACCCCACGCTTCTGACCATCGGCGTTTTCGATGGCGTACACCGGGGGCACCTGCACCTGCTGGGGCACCTGGTTGCCCGCGCACACGAGAAGGGCTGTCCCTCTGGGGTAGTAACTTTCCGCACGCATCCGGAGAAGGTGCTGGGGCGACGGGACACCATTCCCTGGATAACCACATTGCGGGAACGCGCCCGGCTGCTGCGCGCGGCCGGAGTGGATGTGGTCGTACCTGTTACCTTCACCCGGGACGTGGCCGGCCTGTCGGCCCGTGAATTCGTCCTGCTTCTGCAGAAGCATTTGAATATGAGTGGCCTGGTGCTGGGACCGGATTTTGCACTGGGACGCCACCGGCAGGGCGATCCGGACTGTTTGCGCAGGATAGGGGAGGAGCTTGATTTCCGCGTCGAGGTCGTCAAGCCCGCCAGGCTGGGGGGCGACATTATCAGCAGCAGCGCCATCCGTAAATTGCTGGCGGCGGGTGATATTAATAAGGTTGAGGAGATGCTTGGCCGCCGTTTCAGCCTGGAGGGAAAGGTGGTGGCGGGAGACCGGCGCGGCCATACCCTGGGATTCCCCACAGCCAATATCAAGACGCAGCCGGAGCAGGCCATGCCCGGGGACGGCATCTACGCCACTATCGCCCGCCGGGGACGGCAGAGGCTGAACTCGGTGACCAATATCGGTGTGCGGCCGACGTTCGACGGGTTGAAACGACTGGTGGAGACATATATATTGGACTTCGACGGCGATCTCTATGGAAAGAGGCTGTCTGTTGAGCTGGTGGCCAGGCTGAGGGATGAGATGAAGTTCCAGAGCGTGGAGGAACTAAAGGATCAAATGGGGAAGGATGTCCAGTGGGCGAGAGAAATATTGAGTGCTGTTAACAAGGAATAAGTTATGAAACGACTATCTGACATCGAGTTTAAGCGCCTGTTCCGCAGGGGCGTGACCCAGATCATCAACGAGGACGAGCTGCTCAAAATGATGCAGTCCGGCCGGCCGTTGCGGCTCAAGCAGGGCTTCGATCCCAGCTTCACCGATATACATATGGGCCACGTGGTCGGGCTGCGCAAGCTGCGCCAGTTCCAGCAGCTGGGACATCAGGTAGTGCTCATCGTGGGCGACTGGACGGCCCGCATCGGCGACCCCACCGGGCGCTCGGCCACCCGCCCTATGCTCACCGGTGATCAGGTGAAAGCCAACGCCCAGACCTACATGGCGCAGTTCTTCAAGATAGTGGATAAGGACAGGACCGAGGTACGCTGGCAGAGCCCCTGGTTCGAGAAGGGTATATTCGGCCTTGAGGATATCATCCGGCTGACCTCAAAGTTCACCGTGGCGCAATTTTTAGCGCGCGAGGATTTCGCCCGCCGTTACGCCGAAGGGCATCCCATCGCTATCACCGAGTTCCTCTACCCGCTCATGCAGGGCTACGACTCGGTTATGATCGAGTCGGATGTCGAGTTCGGCGGCACCGACCAGGTCTTCAATTGCATGGTTGGCCGCCAGCTGCAGGAGATGGTGGGGCAGAAACCGCAGCAGGTCTTCCTCATGCCGCTGCTGGTCGGCACCGACGGAGTGCAGAAAATGAGCAAGAGCCTGGGCAACTATATCGGGGTAACCGACCCGCCGGCCGAGATGTATGGCAAGACCATGTCAATCAACGACAACATGATCATCCCGTATCTGGAGCTATTGACCGATGTGCCGGACGAAGAGATCGAGCATTTCAGCGCGGGGATGGCTGACGGCCGGCTGAATCCCATGACAGTCAAGAAGCGCCTGGCACATGAACTGGTCAAGGATTTCTGGAACGTCAAGGACGCGGAGGAAGCGGCCGGGGAGTTCGCCCGCACGGTACAGCAAAAGGAAGTCCCGGATGAAATACTGGTGCTGAAAATCGCCAGCGGGTCAACCGCCCTTTTGTCTGCAGAGATTGCGCGCGCGGGACTGGCCAAAAGCCGTTCCGAGGCGCGCCGCCTGCTCGAGCAGAACGCCGTCGAGATCAACGGCAAAACGGTCAATGAGGACCTGGAGATGAGTAAAATCGACGACGGCAGCATCATCAAGGTGGGCAAGAGGCGCTTTATCAGGGTAGTCCGCGGCTAACCCGTCATTGCGGGCGACAGCGAAGCAATCTTGTGCATGCTAAGGTGTCACGATAATAGATTGCCGCGTAGCTACGCTCCTCGCATGACAGATGGGAAAGACTCTTTTGGACAACAAATGCGCATATCTGAATTCCATTGCACGCCCAAATAATTTATAATTTACGGACTAATCTTAAGGGAGGCCCTACATGCAGTTGAGAATCCCAGGCCCGACACCCTGCCCTGACGAGGTGCTGAAAGCCGGCGGACGCCAGATGATAAATCATCGCGGCAAGGAATTCGCCGAGATGCAGAACCGTATCATTCCGAAGCTACAGCAGTGCTTCCAGACCAGGAACGACCTGTTGATCCTCACTACCTCGGGTACCGGTGGCCTCGAATCAGCTGTTGTGAATACTCTGTCACCCGGGGACAAGGTCCTGGGTGTCTCCATCGGCATCTTCGGAGACCGCTTCGCCGAATGCGCAAAGGTCTATGGCGCTGAAGTTATTCCCCTCAAGTATGAATGGGGCCAGGCCGTTAATCCGGACGATGTTAAAAAGGCCCTGAATGACAATCCCGGCGTCAAGGCCGTTATGGTTACGCATAATGAGACGTCAACCGGCACTACCAACCCGCTTAAGGAAATTGCCAAAGTGGTGAAAGAGGCCGGCAAGCTCATCCTGGTGGACGCCGTCAGCAGCATGAGTTCCATCGATGTGCAGGTGGACGCCTGGAACCTGGATGTAGTGGTCACCGGTTCACAGAAAGGATGGATGGTCCCGCCCGGACTGGCCTTCGTCAGTATCAGTGAGGAAGGCTGGAAGGCTCATTCCCAGGCGAAAATGCCCAGGTTCTATTTCGACTACACACGCGCCAAAAAGTTTATCCCGGACGGCCAGACCCCGTGGACCCCGGCTGTGGCAATCTTTTTCGGCCTCGATGTGGCCCTGGACATGATGCTGAAAGAGGGGCTGCAGAACATCTTCGCTCGCCATGCGCGGGTTGCGGACAAGGCCAGGAAATGGGTCAAGTCCAAAGGCATAGAGCTGCTCGCAGCAGACGAGTGGTATGCGTCGAATACAGTGACGGCGGTGAAAGCCCCGGCAGATATGGACGTAGCCAAATTCACGGGCACGTTGCGCGATGAGTACAAGGTCGTCATCGCCGGCGGACAGGGCGGCATGAAAGGCAAGGTCTTCCGCATCGGCCACCTGGGCTTCGTTAGCGAGAAGGATATGGACGAGGTTCTGGCAGCCATGGACAAAGCGTTGCCATTGGCGAAGAAAGCATAGGTTGTAGGGGCGGGTTTTTAAACCCGCCCGAAAAGCGCGGGCGCACCTGAAGGTACGCCCATACAGGTGAATACGAATAAGGAGCTGGCACCATGAAGGTACTTGTAGCTGATCCACTGGCGCCCGAGGGCATGGAAAGCTTGAAAGCTATGACCGAGGTGGACGTCAAACTCGGCCTCAAGCCGGATGAGCTGAAGGCTGTTATAGGCGACTATGACGCGATTATCGTGCGCAGCGAGACGCAGGTAACAGCAGACATAATCAAGGCCGGTAGCAAGCTGCAGATCATTGCCCGCGCGGGCGTTGGCCTCGATAACGTGGACATCAACGCCGCCACTCAGCAGGGTATCATTGTAGTCAATGCCCCCACCGGCAACACCGTGGCCGCCGCCGAGCACACCATGGCCCTCATGCTGGCGCTGGCGCGCAATATCCCGCAGGCGCACAGCCAGCTCAAGGCAGGCAAGTGGAACCGCAAGGAATACACCGGCGTGGAGCTGCGCAATAAGACGCTGGGCATTATCGGGCTGGGCAATGTCGGCTCCGGCGTGGCTGCCCGCGCCAAGGGCTTCGAGATGAGGCTGGTGGGGTACGACCCGTTCGCCTCACAGGAATACGCCCAGTCGCTGGGTGTGACGCTGGTGCCTCTCGAGCAGCTTTACAAGGAGTCTGACTTCATCACACTGCACCTGCCACTCACGCAACAAACCAAAGGCATGATCGGCGCCAAAGAAGTGGCCATGCTTAAAAAAGGGGTGCGTATCATCAACTGCGCGCGCGGCGGCCTCATAGACGACGAGGCTCTGCTCAAGGCCATCGAGGAGGGCAGAGTGGCCGGCGCGGCCATCGACGTTTACGCTGTTGAGCCCTGCACCGACAGCATCCTGTTTAAAAGCGACAAGGTAGTTGCAACACCCCACCTGGGGGCCTCGACCAAGGAAGCTCAGACAAACGTCTGTATCGACGTGGTGGACCAGATCATCGACGTCCTCAACGGCAAGCCGGCCAAGTTCGCCGTCAACGTACCGCAGATTCCCTCTGAGTTGCTTGAGATACTCAAGCCCTATATGGACGTGGCGGCAGTGGTGGGCAAAATGGCGGGACAGCTCATGGGCGGGCAACTGAAGGGACTCAAGATCAAGTACTCGGGCGAGATCGCGCAATACGACACCTCCGCACTCAAGGCCTCGATTCTCAGCGGACTTCTGGACACGGTCAGCGAGGAGCACGTCACACTGGTCAACGCAGGCGTGATCGCGCAGCAGCGCGGGCTCAAGATATCGGAGCAGAAAGAGACGGATGTGGCCAACTACGCCAGCCTCATCTCACTGGAAGTGGTCGCCACCGGCGGGACTGTGGATGTGGCCGGCACCGTGCTGCGGGACGAGACACATATCGTCAGGATCAACCAGTTCTGGCTGGACATCGTGCCTACGGGAGGCTACTTTATGCTCTGCTATCACACAGACAAACCCGGCCTCATCGGCGCGGTGGGCACCATCACCGGCAAGAACAATGTCAATATCTCCGCCATGCAGGTGGCCCGCATACAGCCGAGGGGCGAGGCGCTCATGATACTGTCCCTGGACGAGCCGGCCGATGATCCTATCATCAAGAAGATACTCGAGGTGCCGAATATCACAGGGGTCAAGCTGGTCAAACTATAAGGGTGCGCCTGTGTACAGGTCAGTTTTGCCTGCGCAGGTATAAAACAAACAGCAAACCGATTACTACCAGGAAAGCCGCCAGCGCTATAAAGAACGCGGGATCGATGCCTCCCTGGACAGTCAAACTGCCGGCATGAGTATCATTGACTGTGACCTCATGTTTGCCCGGCGCTATCCCCGTGATATCGAAGTTGACCGTGGCCGTGCTGCCGGCCGGCTGGCAGTCCCTCCGGCAGCGATTCCATGTTAACGGAGTTGGCTGCATCGAGCGAGCCGGCCTCGGTGCTTATGGTTATGACGCCGGCCGGGGTATTAACCTGTCTCGACTGGTTGTTGTCTGTGAAAGTTACGGGTATGGTCCACCACAAGGTATTGGCATTGCCCAGCGAATCGGCGCAGTCATAATCGCCGTACATGCGTATACGGAAAAGCCCGTTGGGCCTGCCTGATGGTGCGCCCCAGCTGTTGAGTATAAGCCAGTAGTGATTATCCGGATTGGGGTCCTCGTCATGGTATCCCACGCACAGCACCGCGTGCCTGCCGCACATGTTTGTGGTCCGTCGCGGAAGGACGCCCCGGCGTTGCTCCAGGGTACGGCTTTGCCGAGTATCGTGGAGTAAATAGTAACGAACGAATTAGGATTGCCCCCGCAGCAAGCCCAATTGGGACCACTGCCATTCTGGTAGGTGGAGTTGAAATACTGGATCGAAAACCTTTCCCTGATGTTTTTTTGAACGGCAAGCGCAACCTCTATTACCCCGGTGCCGGTCCATACCCAGCAGTTGCCGCAATTGGGATTCTGATTGCGCTAGGTTGGGACGTAATTTAAATAGGGAAGCAGGCCATGCTGCGTTAAGTACCGGCGCTGCAGGATGATGCAGAGCGAGAGCAACAGAATGATACGGATTATCAGGGCCGGTGCAGATCTCATATTTAGCTCCTTGCAGGTATTTAAGGACATTGACGATATTTTGACATGCTCCGGCCGTAAATACAATAGGTTTTTACTGTCGTAGTGCGGATTTTTAAACCTGCCCTCGCAAGCATAGTATAATTATCCCCATGGATACCCATAGCCTTCCCATGCTGGAGTTTCCGCGTGTGCTGGAAAGGCTGGCTGATTATACCTCGTTTACAGCCGGCCGCAATCTGGCCCTCGCCCTGCAGCCCACAGCCGATGCCGAGCACGTCCGGCTTCTGCTCAAACAGTCCGCCGAGGCCAGGCGGCTGCTGTCCGTCAGGCCTGATTTCCATGTAGGCGAGGCCTACGACGTGCGGGAGGATGCCGCATGCGCCGGCAAAGGGGTATCCCTCGATCCGCTGACCTTGCTCAGAATACAGAAAACGCTGGTCGCCTGCCGCATTGCCCGCAACGGCCTGCAAAAGATGTCCGCTGACCTGCCGGCGCTGTGGGGTATAGCACAGGACATCGCCGCGCTGCCGGAGCTGGAGGGCGAAATCGGCAGGTGCCTTTCACCCACCGGGGAGGTGCTGGACTCGGCCTCGGCTCACCTGGCGGATGTCAGGTGGCGGCTGAAGGATACGCGCAGGAAGCTTCAGGATCGACTATTTTCAATCGTTAAATCGAAGAGGGGGCAGGAGATGCTGCAGGAGCAGCTTGTCACCGAGCGAAACGGCCGCTACGTCCTTCCCGTCAGAGTCGAGGCGAAGCGGGAGCTCAAGGGCATAGTGCACGACGTTTCAAATACTGGCGCTACGGTCTTTATCGAACCGCTCGAGACCATCGAATCCGGCAACGAGCTGCGACAGCTCGAGGTGGAGGAGCGGCAGGAGATCGAGCGCATTTTAACGGCGCTCAGCGCTGCAGTGGGCGTTGCGGTCGAGGACATCACGCTGAATATAGAGATACTGGCCCGCCTCGACCTGGCGCTGGCCAAGGCCCTGTACGCGGAAAAAACCAGGGCTATCGAGCCGGAGATCGTCACAGATCCCGACAGCCGGTTTTTAAAGTTGGTCGACGCCAGGCATCCGTTGATTAGGGGCGAGGCGGTCCCTCTCAGCGTCGAGTTAGGCCGGGACTTCTCCGTGCTGATCATCAGCGGCCCTAACGCCGGCGGCAAGACGGTCGCGCTCAAAACCATCGGGCTGCTGGTGCTGATGACACAGGCGGGCCTGCCCATCCCCTGCTCGGACGGCACGCGGCTGCCGATCTACGATGAGGTTTTTGCCGATATCGGCGATGAGCAGAGCATCGAGCAGACGCTCTCGACCTTCAGCGCGCATATCAGCAACGTTGCGCGCATTGTTAAGAGAACCACGCCTGCCAGCCTGGTGCTGCTGGACGAACTGGGCATCAGCACCGACCCGGGAGAGGGCGCAGCCCTGGCCCAGGCCACGCTCATGCATTTCGTGAATAAGGGCACTGCCGTGGTGGTGACCACCCATTATTCGGAGCTTAAAGCCTTCGCCCATCTCAACAGGGGACTGCGCAACGCCTCACTGGATTTCGATCCGGTCACCCTGATGCCGACCTACCGCCTGAGCGTGGGCATACCGGGTGGCAGCAATGCCCTCAATATCGCTGCCCGCTTCGGCCTGCCGGACGAGATAGTTAACCAGGCCCGCAGCATCATGTCGAAGGGCTCGCAGGAGGTAGAAGCCATGATGGTCGACCTGGCGGCCGAACGCAAGAGGCTGGCGGAGGCGCAGCAGACTATTGAATATGAGAAGACACGTGCTTCCGACCTGTCCGACGCACTGGAGGGTGAGATATCACGTATCCGCAGCAAGGAGCGGGACATGGTGCGCGAAATACAGGACAACCTTAACACCGAGATCGCCGGCCTCTACCGGGAGATACGCGAGGCAGAGAACGAGCTGAAGAAGCAGAGAAAAAGAGAGAGCGTGGAGCGGGCTCGCAAGGCGCTGGAAAATATTACAAAGCAGGCCGAGCAGCGTTCAGCGCAATTGGACGGGAGATTGGCTGCCATCGATGGCGGCGAGCCAGGTAATGAACGGATCGCTGTAGGTGACAGCATCCGTCTGAAAGGTATGAATACACTGGCTACCGTGGTCTTGGTGGATGAGGGACAGGGCAGGCTGGAGGCGCAGGTCGGCGATATCCGACTATATTTGAGATTGGATGGCGTGGAAAAGATGGATGCGCCCGGGCCAGGCGCCCTGGAAGAGAGGGTGGAGGCCAGGCCGCGGACGATCCGGACAGCTCCGCTGGAACTGGACCTGAGGGGTCAGCGGGCCGAGATGGTGGAATCTGCTCTTGACGCCTATCTCAACGATGCCTTTATGTCGCAGTTGCCGGAAGTCCGTATCATTCACGGATACGGGACCGGCGCGGTGAGGGGCGCCGTACGGGAGGCGCTGGCCACGCACGCGCTGGTCAAATCATTCAAGCCGGGAAGTCGTGGTCAGGGAGGAGACGGCGTGACCATAGTCAGCCTGGCATAGCTTATAAAACAGGCGCAGATAGGGCGCACCTGAAAGTACGCCCCTGCAATAAACGTGGAATTCAGAAGATGGCAGTAACCGATCGTTTCGACCTGATTCGTCAGCATGCCCTGCGCTGGCTGAACGACATATCGGCCCGGGGTATTATTTTTTCGGCCTATATAAGGCCGGCTGTCTCGAAAGCCGAGATAGAGAAGGTGCTGGAGCGGGCGCTGGACCGCGGCGAGATGCTTAATACGCTGGCGGAGAAAGCGGCCGGATCGCCCACCGGCGCTGCCATTTATTACGCTGAAGGCAGGGGCTATGTTGCCTTGCCGCCTTTCCCTCTGGACGAGGACGGCCTGCGGCCCGGCTTTGATCCCAACCCCTTGAGATCGGTGCTGGAAAAGGATCGAAAGCTGGGATTGATATTGGTTAGGCTGGGACGTTACGCCATTGGTGTTTTCGAAGGGGATAAGCTGCTGGCAGGCAAGGCCGGCACCGGGCTGGTGCACTCCAGGCATCATAAAGGGGGATCGTCAGCCAATCGCTTCGCCAGGCACCGGGAGAAACAGATGGAGTATTTCTTCACCCGTATCGAAGGTCACGCACGGGAGGTTCTCGAACCCCATCTGGGAGGTATCGATTATATAGTGTACGGGGGCGCCAGGGACACGCTGGTCAGGATGTGGAAGCAGTGTGCATTTTTCGAGTCTCTGCGACCTAAAACATTGGACAGGTTGATTTCCCTGCGCGAGCCGCGGCGCTCAACCTTGGGGGATGCCTTGAAGCAAGCCTGCGCGAGCGCTGTTTACGAGGTCATCGAGTAGAAATGCATGGGAAGTGGCCATTATAATGACATATGAAAAACATATAAGACTTGCATTTTCAAACAACGCGGAGTAATCTGTCCTGTCGGAGGTTGTAGGATTTTACTATGTGGAAAACCGCGGTTGGCACTGTTTCCACCCGCCTGACCAGGGACCTGTACCGGAAGTACCGTCAATTTTACCTTGTGACCGATATAAGGCAGATGGCCATCGGCCTGGCGGTTATCGCGCTGATCACCCTGGTATTCGCGTATTCAGATTATCTCCTCTTCGGACTGTCCGGGACATTCTTTGCGCTGCTGGCTCTGCGCCTGATCCTTCTGCTCGCAACGGTCACCGTAATCGTACTGCTGCTGAAAGCGGTCAAACGGTCGGCAGCTTATGATCTAATCGTTCTGGCCTACGGTATCTGCGCCATCAGTATCTGCATTTATATAGGTTGGACCAGGCCCGGCGCATACATGCAATACACGGCGCTGGATGTGGCTATCGTGATGGCCATATACCTGTTTTTCACCTGCCGTCGCCTGATAAAAACCGCGCTGGCCCTGATACTGACGGCCGGGGACCTTATTATCATCGGCCTGCTCAGGGATCAGGCGGGCCCTCTGGTTTTAAACGTCACCTTTACGTCATATATTCTGGTAAACGTCATCGGCATACTGTTCGCGCTGCGTTTCGAGGCTTTTCGCCGCAGGCGGTTCCTGGACATTCTGGAAGAAGAGAATATGCGCAACGAGCTGATGCGCATGGCATCGGTCGATGAGCTGACCGGCATCTGGAACCGCAGGAAATTTTTAGAGCTGGCGGAAAACGAGGTGGAGAGGTATGTCAGGTACCACCGGCCCTACAGCCTGATGATGATAGACCTCGACTTTTTCAAAACGGTCAACGACCGTTTCGGCCACCTCAGCGGTGATACCGCACTGAGGCAATTTGCAGAGATAGTTCGCGGGCAGATACGCGGGATGGATATTTTCGGCAGGCTGGGCGGTGAGGAGTTCGGGATTGTTTTACCCGAGACCGGCATCGAGGAGTCGCTGATATTAGGCGCGCGTATATGCAAAGCTTTACGCGGCACGGACATACACGTTTCTGACGGACGCGCCGTAAAGATAACTGCCAGTATAGGTCTGGCCGAGGCTTGCCCGGCTTATGGCACACTGGACGACGTCATCTCCGCGGCGGATACGGCTCTTTATCGGGCCAAGTCCAATGGACGCGATTGCATGCAGGCAGCTACGGGCGAGGTGGCGCAGCCGCGTTTGGATATCTAACACGATAGCAAAACGTTACGACAGGTCTAGATCTCCCCGTCGGTGCGGACGATGACCAGCCCCGAAGGCAGCTTGGGATAGAAGAAGGTTGACTTGCGCGGCATACGGTCGTTGGCGTCGGCCACCGTTTTAATTGTCGTTGCGGGGATGGGGTCAAGCAGGATTGAGAACTGGAACTGGCCGCCGTCGACCATGCGGCAGGCGGATTCACCGCTGGGTGTATAGGCCAGATTGTCGGAATCACCGGGGGGCAATCCCAGTAATTTCTCGCAGATGATGTGCTGTACCACGCTGACGTCCAGCCTGCCGTAGGCCTCCGAGTGCTTATGCTTGAGGAAATCATTGACCTTTATGCCGGGCAGCAGGGTCAGGCCGAGCACCTGCCCCGGCTCCAATCCGTATATGCGGATGTTGCCCACTGCAGCCGAAAGCGACATCCTTCCGGCTGAGGCTTCCCTGACTTCGAAGTAATTTGGCAGCTCTTTTCTGAATTTATCGATGGTTTCCGCCGGAATAGCGCGTACAAGCCGATGGATGGGTAATACAACGATTCCGGGATCGGTGAACGAGACGAGCGCCATCATGACGTAGTTGTACGCCTCGTTGCCGCTGCCGTTGGGATCAAGCTCGCGGCGGTACTCCCGATAGGCTAAAGCTGTCTCATAACGGTGGTGGCCATCAGCGATGTAAATAGGTTTGGGGATGAGGAAATGGCTGACTCTCTGGACAAACTCAGGCTCGTTGACCGCCCAGAAACGATGGGAATCCATCCCCGTCTGGAAATTGTAGGTGGGATTCGCCTTGACACGGTTGACTATCAACTGGTTGATCTTGCCGCCCGGGTCTTCGTAAAGCCCGAAGATGGGGCTGAAGCCGGCCGAGCAGGCCTTCATCAGGTCCAGCCGGTCGGCTTTGGCTTTGGCCATAGTGAACTCGTGCGGGACGACTATTTTATTTTCCCAGGGCTCCAGACGCACACAGGCATATAGCTCCATCCTCTTTTTCTTGGCCTCGCCCATTTCGAAGCTGTGCTCGTGGACATAATAGTTGGGCACCTGGTCCTGTATCAGCACGTTCTCTTTCAACCAGCGGTTGAACTCATCGCGGGCGCGGGTGTACCTGTTGCTGCGCTCGTCATCGCCCTCCTGTTCCAGGCCGAACTCCAGGCGCACCATGTTATATTTATTCTTATCGTAAAGGGATTGTTGCTCTTGCGCCGATATGACATCGTAGGGCGGGCAGATGATGTTTTGCATGTGCTGCACCTTGGCAGGATTGTATCGCACGCCCCTGAATTCTGATATTTCAGCCAAACGATTTCTCCGATCTTATTAATTCATGTAGGGGCGGGTTTTTAAACCCGCCCGCGTTCGGGCGTACCTGAAAACCACGTTCGGGCGCACCTGAAGGTACGCCCCTACATAATACGCCACTAGAGCCCGCTGCTCCAGGCTTGCTCGAGATCATCTACCGGCAGGTCGGCCAGCCCCCTGAGGACGAAGCGACAGCCGCCAACGGTACCAAGCCTGGCTACCGGCACGCCGTGTTTGAAAGCCATCTCCTCCAGCGTGCGCACCGCTCCCGGGCTGACGGAGACGACCGCCCGTGACTGTGCTTCGCCGAAGAGCGCGGCGTCCAGACGGCCATGGGCCGGCAAGTCTCCCCTGAATCCTATTTTGCCAATTATACAACTTTCGGCCAGCGCCACAGCCAGGCCACCGTCGGAACAGTCGTGCGCCGACCTGAGCAATCTGCGACCTATAGCCCTGATGAGCAGGTCGTGCAGGCTTTTCTCGGCGCGCAGGTCTATGCGCTGCGAACCCCTGACTAAACCGTGAACCAGTTCAAGATATTCGCTGCTGCCCAGGGTCCGGTCATCCCCCGGATCGCCCAGCAGAAAGACGGCATCGCCCTCGCCCTTGAATCCAGCAGTGCAGTGTTTTTTTACATCCTTAATCAGCCCTACCATGCCCACCACCGGTGTGGGGAAGATGGCCACGCCGCGCGTCTCGTTATACAGGCTGACGTTGCCGCTGACCACCGGTGTTCTGAGCTTCCGGCAGGCCTGCGACATGCCCTGGATGCACTGGTGCATCTGGTACATAACGTCGTTCCGCTCGGGATTGCCGAAGTTGAGACAGTTGGTGATGGCCATGGGCCGGGCGCCCACGCAGGCAGTATTGCGCGCGGCTTCAGCTACTGCTATGACTCCGCCGACCAACGGATTTACATAACAGTAACGACCATTGCCATCGGTCACCAGTGTGTATGCTTTTGTTGTTTCCTGTATACGCAGGACAGCCGCGTCGCCGCCGCCCGGCAGAACCACAGAGTTGTTGCCCACCTGGTGATCGTACTGGCGAAACACCTGGCGCTTGCTGCAAATATTGGGTGCGGCCAGCAGACGCAGTAACATCCTGCCCGCATCCTTAGTCGCCACATCTTTTATCTTCTTGAGGTCGAGCGCCTGAAGGTCGTCCAGCCAGGCGGGACGCTTCGGGCGGAAACGATAAACAGGCGGATTGTTGAGATATTTAACAGGCGCATGCGCGACCACCTGTTCCCCGTCCCGGATGGTGGCCATGCCGTCGTCCGTTACTTTACCGATGATATCCGAGTGCAGGCCCCAGCGGTCGAAAAGGCCCCTGACCCTGTCCTCGCACCCTTTCTTCACGATAACGACCATGCGTTCCTGTGATTCCGAGAGCATAACCTCGTAGGGTGTCATGCCCTTTTCCCGCCGCGGAACCTTTGCTACATCGATATCCAGGCCCGAGTCTCCTTTATCGGCCGCCTCGATGGCCGCGCTGGTCAGACCTGCGGCGCCGCAATCCTGTAGCCCGACGATCCAACCGGTACGGGTCAACTCCAGGCAGGCCTCGATGAGTAGTTTTTCCATAAAGGGGTTCCCTACCTGCACAGCGGAGCGGAGCTCGCGCTGCTCTTCGAAGGTGCGTGAGGCCAGGCCCGAGGCCCCGTGCAGCCCGTCGCGACCGGTATCGGCGCCCACCAGCATGATGATATTTCCTTCGCCCGAAGCGCGCGCCCGGGTCAGGTCTTCCGCGCGCCCGGTGCCCAGGCAAAGGGCGTTGACCAGCGGATTACCACTGTAACAATTGTCGAAATATATCTCGCCGCACACATCGGCTATGCCCAGGCAGTTGCCGTAGCCTGCGATACCTCCCACCACGCCGCCCATGAGGTAGCGGTTATGTGGATCCGACATAGGGCCGAAGCGCAGGGAGTTGGCCAGGGCGATGGGGCGCAGCCCCATGGTGAAGATGTCGCGCACGATGCCGCCCACGCCGGTCGCGGCGCCCTGGTAAGGCTCAATATAGGATGGGTGATTGTGAGACTCGATCTTGAATCCTATGACCTGGCCGTCGCCGATATCGATAACTCCGGCGTTCTCCTCGCCCGGCTTTATCAGCACATATCTGCCTGAGGTGGGGAAGCGTTTCAGCAGTGCCTTGGAATGTTTGTAGCCGCAATGCTCGCTCCAGAGCGATCCGAACATGCCGAGCTCGACCTCGGTCGGCTCGCGCCCCAGCTTGCTCACAATCAGGTTATATTCCGCGCGGCTGAGCGCTATCTCGTCCAACTGCTCTTTAGATGCTGGCAATTATAGACTCCCAGATGATATTTCCATCGATGCTGCCCAGTATGTCCTCGCAGGACCGCTCGGGATGGGGCATCATGCCCAGTACGTTGCCCTGTTTGTTAATAATGCCTGCAATGTTGTTGAGCGCCCCGTTGGGATTGGATGCTGCGGTTATCTCTCCGCCGGGTGTGCCGTAGCGGAAGGCCACGCGTCCGCCGTCCTCCAGCCCCTTGATCACGTCATCGTCGGCGTAATAGCGGCCCTCGTAATGCGAGATGGGTATCTTGAGCACCTGCCCCTTTTTACATTTATTGGTGAAGGGGGTCGCGTTATTTTCAGTTTTCAGATATGTCCACTGGCAGCGGTACTGCAGGTGCTCGTTCTGCCGCAGCACGCCTGGCAACAGGTTGGCCTCGCACAGCACCTGGAATCCATTGCAGATGCCTATGACCGGGCGTCCTTTCTTCGAAAAATCGGCTACGGCATCCATGACCGGTGAGAAGCGGGCGATGGCGCCGGTGCGCAGGTAGTCACCGTAGGAGAATCCGCCGGGAAGAATGATGCAATCGTAACCGGCGAGGTCGGTCTCCTTGTGCCAGATATAGGTGGCATCCTGTCGGCAGATATTATGCACCGAGTAATAGCAGTCGCGGTCGCTCCAGGTGCCGGGAAAGACCACAATGCCGAATTTCATATTTACCTTATGTAACCAGTGCGAGGATCATAGTAAAGGCGTACCTTCAGGTGCGCCGGAAAGATATTAATAATTCACAGTTTGCCCAGCAGGTCAGTGACGATGTTGTTGACCTCGCCGCCGTCCGCCTTGCCTTTGACCTGTGGCATGAGCTTCTGCATGACCTTGCCCTTGTCGCCGGGGCCTTTGGCCCCCACCTCGGTTATCACAGCCTGGACGATGGAGAGTATCTCGTCGCGTCCCATCTGGGCGGGCATGTACTCCTGGAGAAGGGCCATCTCGGCTTTCTCTTTATCTGCCAGGTCCTTACGGTTGCCCTTCTCGTAGGCCTCGATGCTCTCTTTACGCTGCTTGATCTCCCTGCCGATGACCTCGATGACGCCGCCGTCGTCCAGCTTTTTCTGTTTGGCTATCTCGGCGTAGTTCATGGATGAGAGCAGGGAACGCAGCACCAGCATGCGCAACTCGTCATGGGCGCGCATGGCGGCCTTAAGGTCTGTGTTGAGCTTTTCCTGTAATGACATGGAGATTACGATGTTTTATTACTTTTGCGGCGCTTGGTTGCCTCTTTGCGCTTGCGCTTGATGCTGGGTTTCTCGAAGAAGCCCCTGCGGCGTACCTCGCTGATTATTCCTTCCTGTTGTACTTTACGGGTGAAACGCCTCAATAGGCTCTCGAAACTTTCCCCTTCTCCTAATCTGACTTCGGGCACAAGCATTCAACTCCTTTTTTAATTATTGGCCGCCTTGAAGATGAGCAAGTAGGCAACTGACAGAAGGAAATTCTAATCTCTTTAGCCCATCGTGTCAACAATGCTCTTGTGTTTTCCACCCGTCATGCGAGGAGCGTAGCGACGCGGCAATCCTGTGTGACGCCTGCGAGCTCACAAGATTGCTTCGCTTTGCTCGCAATGACGTGGTCAGGTCACCGTTGTGACACATCATTTGCCTTGAAACTTGGGCTGTCGCTTCTCCAGGAAGCCCATGACGCCTTCCTTCACATCCTCAGACTCGATGCAGACCTGTTGCATGAAGTTTTCCACCGCCATCTGCGTCATCACCGAGTCTGACTTGAGCGCGGTATAGGCCATGCGCTTTATCATCTCAATAGCCAGCGACGGCCCCTTGGCCAGGCCATGTGCAAATTCGTATGCTGTTTTCAGCAGATGTTCGGGAGGTACCACTTTATTTGCCAGGCCGATGCGCTCGGCCTCCCTGGCGTCGATTTTATCACCGGTCCACATCAACTCCAGCGCCTTGCTGACGCCCACCAGGCGCGGCAGATAGTAGGACACCCCGCAATCGGGCACCAGCCCGCGTTTGACGAAAATGGCCGAGAAGGCCGCGTTCTCAGATACAATACGTATGTCGGCAGCCAGCGCCAGGGCCAGTCCGCCTCCGGCAGCGATGCCGTTGACTGCAGCTATGACAGGCCTGGTGAAATCTTCGATATGTTTGACTACCCAGCCGAAGCTTACAAAAGGTGTGACATGCTCGGCGCGGCTGATGCCCGGCTGGTTCTTGTCCGTGCCGTACGGTTGCTCACCCAGGTCGGCGCCGGAACAGAAGGAGCGGCCTTCACCGGTTAAAATAAGGGCTTTGACGCCGTCGTCGGCGTTGAGATCACCGATCGCCTTCGACATCTCGTGCAGTATGGCCGCGTTGAGGCAGTTTAACTTGTCAGGTCGTCTGAGAGTCAGGGTGGCCACCTCGTTCGCGATCTCGACTGAAATGAGTTTGTAAGACATCGATATCCTCCGGGGTGATTATTTCAAAATGTGGCTATAATGATAACACTACACTGTGCGATATTGCACATGCGGGCGGGTTTGAAAGCCCGCCCGGTATGGCAACCGTCGATTGTAGGGGCGGACCTTCAGGTCCGCCCGGGCAGGAAATGCGATTATTAGGGAGGTGCGACATGGATGACATTGAACGTGAGAAGAAGCAGGGATTCGATTGGGATTATATGGCCGATGTGCTGGATAAGAAGGCTGCTGCGGCCAAATATATGATACCCGGCTTCGGATTGGGAGGGGCGCTGTTCGGCTTTGTAGCCAGGGCTGTCATACAGGAACTCGGCCAGGAGAAGGGTGAGGCGCTGCTGAAAAAAGCTATCGATGATTTCGGCAAAGCCAGGGGCAGGCGCATCGCTACCATAGTTAAAGACCTCGGCCAGTCGCTCACGCTCAAGAACTGGCTGATCCACAGCGATATCGACAGCTCCAATTTCGATCCGCATCCCGACCTGGATAAGGATGACCTGGTGGTCAAGGCCGGTGAGTGCACCTTCTGGAACGGATCACGCGAACTCGGCGTGGGTGAATACAGCAAGATCTATTGCAAATATGCCGACTACGCCATTCTGGACGGCTATAACCCCGACATCAAGCTGGTGTTGCACGACCGCCACCAAGTGGGGCAGGCCGAGCACTGCACATTCCGATATATCATGAAAGAGGATAATAAATAATAGCCATCCCTAGTACGCTAAATGCTTTGGCGGCAATGTAGAGAAAAAGGCGACTGTGCCAATATTAGTTACTCAAATATAATCTGCATCAGGTGGACGTCCTGTAGCCTACCGAACTTCCGCCCCACCTCTTTCATGATGCCTATATGGCGGAAACCGTAGGACTCACACATATGGATGCTGACTTCGTTACCTTCTGTGATTCTGACTATAAGTGTATGAATGCCTGATACCCTGGCTTCATTCATCAAAATGTCCACGAGCTTCCTTCCAATTCCATGGTTGCGGTGTCCATTTTCTATGTATAGAGAACATTCGGCCGTATCTGAGTAAGCGCAACGGTCGGACCACCTGCTTAAAGAGGCCCATCCAACAACCTTATCGGCAATTTCAGCGACCATGATTATGTATTTACCGCTGTGATCGTTGAACCAGGTTAATTGTTCCTCCCTGCTCTTCGGTTCGATATCGAAGGTGGCGACAGTATTGATGATTGCGTCGTTATATATCGTTGTGATGGCACTCAGATCCTGCAGCGTTGCCCTGCGTATATTAACTTGTTCCGTGGCTTTTTCAGTCGGGCTCATGCAGACCTCATCACAGTAGATATTAATTGTGCTAATTTTAACATAAGTCCCTGCCACATAGATTGACAATCATGCTATTATTAACAAATATACTTTCTATCTGGAGGTAGAGGAATGAAGTTATCGAGTTTCGTGAAAGGTCACCGATTGAAGCATGTTCTTAGATTGTGCGTGTGTATTGTAGGCTGCTGCGTGCTGACCATAACGGGAATATCGATTAATACCCAGCCAGTAGAAGCATGGCAGTATGCCATATCCGGGACACCCCCCGACGCAACAAATTGCCAGCCCTATATGTTTACATTTTCCGTTACTCCTTCAGTGCCATCGGGTTGTGCGCCACTAACTTGGGCTTATGCTTGGGCGACCACACCGTTACCGGCAAACATGCATTTTGATCCTGCCACAGGTACAATTTCGGGCACACCGGTAAATGCCCCTCCAGGTACATATAGTTATAAGGTTTGGGTGATCGATAATTGCGGCAATACGGGCCCCAATTTACATTTCTCTATCACATACCAACCCTGTGCACTGAGCTTCGTCACAACGCCAATCCCGCCGGCACAGGAGAATGTACCATACTATGTGGCGTTAAGTGCAACAGGCGGCACGGGACCATATACCTGGACCGCATCAGGGTTGCCAGCGGGACTGCACTTGGATCCCGGCAGTGGCGTTATTTCGGGCACACCTCTGTCGAGCAGTACAGGCACCTATACAGTGGCGGTTAGTGTAACCGACGCTTGTTGTTCAGCTTCACACTCGGGCTCTTTTTCTCTGAACGTCGTATATGCTACTTACGATTTCATCGTCAAAATAGGTCCCGGACTGGCTTCAGGCAGTACGAAGGTTTTAATTGACGGATCTGAAGAGGCCACCCTTGGAGGCGGCGAGTTTGAAACCTTCACGGTAAGGGCGGGCAGAAGTCACGTGGTGGCGGTTGATAAAACCGTGTCAAGCCCGGGCCAGGGTGGCGCCAGGTACACAGTCAAGGGTTCAAGCGATAAAACGGTAAACGAAGATAACGACCTCGCTTACTTCGATTATGCTCCCGCGGTCCTTATAGAAACGAGCACCAACCCAGCCGGCGTTGCCCAACTGCCAGCTTCCGGCTGGTATGCTATAGGTGATGTTTTCAATGCCAGCGCCCCCAGTCCTATTAGCCCTGACAGTCAGCAGGGAGTACAGTACCGCTTCAAACAATGGAAGCTGCCCACCGGCAACACCAGTCCTAACAGGGACCTGGTATTTACGGTCAGCGCACCCGGGACCGCCACCGCTGTATACGATACATATTACCTGCTTACACTCACCTCCGATTACCCCCCTGTTAACGACAATAATTGGTATGCCAGCGGGACTACTGCCTCTTACAATCTAACGACGACGGATGTGCCGATGCTCGGCTTCTGGGGTTTCATCGGGGGTAGAATGAAAGCGTCAAACGCCAGCGGCACCCATGTAATGGATGGGCCTTATAGGCAGACAATCACCTGGAATTATGACTTTACAATCCCAATAATAGTGATCTTAGTGATCCTATTGATTATTGCGGCGGCGGTTGTACTTATACTGTATCGCAGGGGGGCTTTTGGAAAAAAGATAACCCCGGTCGCCGGCAATGTGACGGCAACTAAAATATCTGCAGACCTTGCCGGTGATGACACCCGGGTGACGACCACCAAAACACGTCGAAGTAAAAAGCAAGTTGGATCTGATACCGAGGGGAGAGAAGGGCCAGGATATTGCCCCAAATGTGGTAGCCTTGCTGATAAAGATGCCAGTTTCTGTAGAAAGTGCGGTACGAAACTTAGTTAGACAAGCCATCAGTAAGCCGTGGCCTGTTAATAATTAACAATGAAGCATTGGGACATGCATCCGTAGCGTTTACAATCGACGTCTACTCTCATATAATAAATGGCATGCAAGAGGATGCGATGGCCTTGCTGGACGGTGTAATGCCCGATGGCAGAGTGTTTAAAAATCCGTCGCCAATCCGTCGCTAATTGGGTGAATTTTAGCTTCGCATGCCAGCGTAGCTCAGTGGTAGAGCAGCTGTTTCGTAAACAGCTGGTCGTCAGTTCGACTCTGACCGCTGGCTCCATTCAAACCCCCCATTTTTGCTAACGGTTTGCTAACGGATTCATTTTCCCGTATCTCCGCCTGAAGCATGTCGTCCAGCCTGCGCATAGCCGCCTTTTGCAGCCCGCCTATCACGTGGCTGTATCTGTCCAGGGTCAGTGTCACGCTGGCATGCCCCAGCATCTCGCTCACAATCTTCGGGTGGACGCCGCCCAAGAGCATCAGGCTGGCGAACGAGTGCCGCAGATCGTGAAATCTCACATGCGGCAGCCCGGCCTTTTTCAGCGCCTTGCCCAGCTGGTGCGTCAGCGTGGACGGATCCACGGGCGTCCCGTCCGTTTTGCTGAATACCAGGTCGTCGTCCGACAAAGGCGAGCCTGTAAGGATGTATTCCGCTTCCCGTTGCGCCCGGTATTTGCGCAGGTAAAGTGCCAGCGACGGGGACAGGTCCAGGCGGCGCCGGCTGTGCTCGCTTTTAGGCTCTTTGAATATGCAAACGCCGCGCCTTTTATAAAGCACCTGGTTTACGGAGAGTGAGGCCAGATCCAGGTCGATATCCCTCCATCTCAGCCCCAGCAATTCCGCCTGCCTCAGCCCGGTATTCACGGCCGTGAAGAATATGGGATAGCAGGTGCTGTCCTTGGTCGATTCGAAAAGCCTGGCCACCTCGGATGGTATGAGCGTCCGCATCACGGATTTCCTCACGCGCGGCGGGTCCGCCAGGTCAGCCGCGTTTTGCATCAGTACGCCCTGCCTCATGCCGTATTTAAGCGCCTGGAATAGGATGCGGTGGACATGCAGCACCGAGCTTGCGGATAAGCCTTTGCCGTCCTTAAATAGCTCAGCGTAATAATCCTGAATCTGCTGCGGCCTCAGTTGGGTGAGCGGTATTTCCCCCAGTCCCGGCGCAAGGTGTTTTTTCACAATCGATTGATAAGCGTCATACGTTCGCAGGCTGCAGTTGGTCTTCACGTATCCTTCCAGCCAGGTGTTCAGCCAATCGCCCACGGTTAGCTTGTTCGGCTTCACGAAGGTGCCCTTTTCCTTGCTGTCCAGCAGCTCCCGCATCTTGCTCTCTGCTTCCCTCTTCGTCCCCTTCACCGTGTACCATTGCTGCCGCCTTTTCCCCGTGGCCGGGTCCTTGCCGATATCTATGACGATGCTCCATGCCCCCTTTGACCTTTGCTTGATATGACCTCTCATTACTCACCCCTTATACGATTTGTATCGCCCCGGCCTTATTAATTCGAAGTTGCTGTAAAAATGAACAATACCCAAATCCCAGCGACCTGACAAAATCATATGGACAATTAGAACACATGTACGATTATAATATACAGTCCAATATAAATCAATACGCATAGGAGCATTAATTGAACGTTGAAAGAAGGACTATCACCGTTGAGCAGGCCGGCGTCATGCTTGGGGTCAGCCGCGCCCTGGCTTACCAGATGGCCAACAACGGCCAGCTGCCTATCATTCGTTGTGGCCACCGGCTACTTGTGCCTGTGAAGGCCTTTGAAACAATGCTTGAAGGCGTTCCGGTGTCCACTAAGCCACAGCCGGCATGATCGAAGGCGCCGCATGCCGAAAAAACAGAAAAAGCAGTCAACCGGGGATAAACCTGTCGCCGAAAAATTGCCTTCCGCGCCTGTCCCCGGCTTCATTTGCGGCTCTACCATCGGAGAGCTGGTCGTCCGTAAGGACGGCTCCAGCTGCTTCATCGTCAAGCGCAGGGGCGTCATATCCACCACCCGCGAGCACCGCACCCCGCATTTCGTCCACGTCCCGCCCGCTGATTCGCTGGCCGGCTCCATAGTCCACTTCGCCAGCGACTTTGCCCGCTATTGCGACCTGCAGGAGCTGTTTCAGCAGATCAAAACCTATATCAATAAGTACCTTGAGCTTCCCCGGTCCTATGATGATATCTCCGCCCTGTATGTCCTGTTGTCCTGGGTGTACGAGTTCGCCCCCTCCCTTCCCTACCTGCGCGTGCTGGGCGACTGGGGCTCCGGCAAGACCCGCTTCCTGCAGGTTGTCGGATCCGTCTGCTTCCGCCCCATCTTCGCCTCCGGCGCCGCAACCCCGTCACCCATCTTCCGCATCCTCGACCAGTACCGCGGCACCCTGGTTCTGGACGAGGCGGATTTCAAAGACTCATCTCATTGGACGGATATGGTCAAGATCCTCAACAACGGCTACCGCCCGGGCTTTCCGGTCCTGCGGTCCGATAAATCCAACGGCGCATGGCGCCCTCGCGGCTACCAGGTCTTCGGCCCCAAGCTCATCGCCACCCGCTTCCGCTTCGCCGATGAGGCGCTCGAAAGCCGTTGCCTGACCGCCTCCATGCTCACCCTCACCCGCCGCGATATCCCCCGCGTGCTTCCCCCTTCCTTCCAGGACGAGATCGACGGCCTCCGTTCCAAATTGCTAACCTTTCGTTTACATAATCTATTCAAGCTTAAAGGCTGCGATTTCTCCAACGATATGCTGGAGCCCGGCCTCCAACCACGCCTTCAGGAGATCCTCATCCCGCTCAAGGTCCTGGCGGGCAGCGATCCCTATCTGTCCGATATGCTCACTTCCTTCATCCGTGGCCAGCAGGAGTCGATTTATTCACGGCGCCGTGAAAGCAGCGACGGCCGGGTCCTGGCTGCCATCATCCAGTTGCATGAAGAGGGCGTTATATTAACCGGTTCCGCAGTTTCACAGCGTGTTAAGGAGATGGACGACGACGCTGAAATGTCCGCCATCAAAGCCGGCCTGATCGCCAAACGTCTCGGTTTTATCAAAAAGCGCATACCCAAGGACGGCCGTCATGTAGTTGTCTGGGATGAGGAGATTGCCTTACGTTTATCTGTTCAGTATGGTATCCCCGCGCCCTCTTCTATATCTCCAGATAACCTGTCACACTCGTCACCTTTGTCACCCTTAGATTCATAAATTGGGTGACATGTTGCTCCGGTCTTTTACCTCGTCACCCAACTCGTCACTTCTTATTTTGTAGTTGTGGGTGACGGGTGTGACAGGTGTGACAGGTGTGACAACTGTTTTATGGTGCAGAAAAAAGAATAGCGCAAGCGCCTCCAATTGTAAATGCCCACGATAGCCATGCCCATGTTAAATATTTTTTCCTTTGGTCTTTATCCAGACATGCAATTTGAATTGTTGTGGCGATACCTACGCCAATTACCATAGCAATCACTCCTATTTTTGTTGCCATTTCCCACCCCCTATTTCATATCTAAAAAGCGACTTCTTTCTATTGGCTGTAATCACTGTTTGGTGCTTAGCAAATAATTGATGAAGATATTTAAAATCGGCTGGTGCGCTAAATAAATCAATTTGGTTATTTGGCATAAGTAGTTACTTCAATTTTTAGGCAAGCGTCTTTCTTTGGACAACCCTTGCCCAGATATTCAAAATATTTCCAAATGTCGGGTTGGGCCTTATCTGGCTTTGTTCTTTTATAATAAGCAATATCCTTCATAAGCAACCAGTATTTATTTGCTGCACTGCCGAATATTTCTAAGGAATGCTTCTTGTCAAGATGCCCCTTGCAAGTTAGGTATCCTAAGTTCTCAAAGAAATTAGCTAATCTTACAATTATATAAAATTTGTCTTGGTTTTCTCTATCGAGCAACCTGACATCTTTGGCTATTTGGACACCAGCTTCTTTAAAAGAAATATCTTCACAATACTCATTCAGTATTTGCCGCGCATTTATAAGACTATCTGAGTCCCATATTTGGTGTAATTGCATTAGCAGAGCAGAGTGCCTAGTTTTCTTAATGTCTTGCAGTTGAATAGCTGCATAAAAAGCTGAAAACACTATTGCTATAGCCATTGCAGATGTAGAAATAGCAAGTACAGCATTCCACTCATTTGGCCCCATATCTTACCTCCCATCCGATAATTCTCTAAGTATAGCAGCAGTGTCAACCGAGTGGTAGATTAGTCGCACTTTTTTGTGGGGGTACCTGCTATAGCGTCCAGTCTAAGCGATCATATTTGCAATATTGAAGAAATAATAAAACTGACAACTATCTGGTAAAAGCAAATCCATAGACTAGCAAAATTATTCCTATTAAGAAAGACGAAGATACATTTGTATTGGTTATGATACCCCATGCCAGTATAAATAATGCTACGCATACAATAATAAATCGTAAAATTAAATTGGGATTCTGAACACTCCATTTGGTTATTTGTATTTGATTGGAATTTATATTAGACGTATCTAGTGGCGGTGCTTTAGGTCTTAATATAGTCCCTGCCAATATAAAATAGATACCTATGATCAAGAGAATTCCTGCAGCAATAAGCCATATATTAGCGTTTGATTGCGTAATAATACCCATAATTACTAAAGCCTCCAACCCAAGACCTCCAGCAAGAGACATAGCGATTGATCCGATGCCCTTATATATATTCCTCCGCACCTATCTATTCTATCATTCAGTTAAGTCATATGTGTAGTCTTCTATTTCAAAATGACCTAATACCCCAATATTTATGTAATTCATCTGACCCCCACCCTGACAAAACCCTCTTTTTTAATCAACGCATGTGTACTATCATGATATCCAACGGCTATGTCTTTACTCGAAAAAGCGCTCAGGAAAGGTAACTACGAGCTGGCGGCTAAGACAATCGTCTACGGTATGCTCAAAGTGATTCATGATAGAAAAGAAGCAGAGAGGTGCGCCCAGGGGCAACCAGAACGCCCGGAAGCACGGGTTCTACAGCCGGGTTCTTGACGAAGCCCAGAAACTGCAGCTTGACGAAGCAAGGGAGATTGAAGGTTTAGATGAGGAGATCGCCATCCTGCGTGTCAAGCTTCTCGCTCTCATGGACGAGCATCCCGAGCGCATCGACCTCCAAATGCTCGCCGCCGCTACCATCACCCGCATGGTTCGCACCAAGTTTCATATCAGCTCGGGGGGTAACAGGTCGTTAAAGGATGCTATCTCTAAGGTGCTTACCGATATCGCCGTCCCCCTGGGAATAAAGGCCTTTATTCAGTAGCCATGGAGTTGCGCCCTTACCAGCAGGAAGTGGCCAGGGCTGTCTTCGACAGTATCTTGCACGGCAAAGGGTTGACGTTTTCGGTTGAGATCGCCCGGCAGGGCGGCAAGAATGAGCTTTCGGCGCATATTGAGGTTCTTTTATTGACGATGTTCATTGCTAAGGGCGGCACTTCCATCAAGTGCTCGCCCACCTTCAAGCCGCAGACCTTGATCAGCATGAACCGGCTGAAGGACCGCCTCGATGAGTTCGGCTATGATGGCATGTGGCAGGCCGAATACGGCTATATCATGCGGCTCGGCTGCGCCCGCCAGGTGTTCCTCTCCGCCGATGAAAGCTCTAACGTCGTCGGCCACACATCCGACCTTCTGCTTGAGGTAGACGAGTCTCAGGATATCAACCAGGACAAGTATTCCAAGGAGTTTCGCCCCATGGCCAGCTCCACCAACGCCACCACGGTGCATTATGGCACCACCTGGGACGATGGAACCCTTCTCGAGCAGACCAAGCAGCACAACCTTGACCTTGAGAAAGAGGACGGCGTCAAGCGGCATTTCCGCTTCCCCTGGGAGACGGTCGCCGCTTGCAATCCCGGCTATGCCACCTTTGTTGAGTCGGAGCGGCACCGCCTGGGCGAGGACCACCCTCTCTTCCGCACGCAGTACCGCCTGCTGCCCCTCCCCGCCAGCGGCCGCCTGTTCAACCGCGTCCAGCTCGCGCAGCTTACGGGCACCCATTCCCGCCAGCAGTCGCGCGTTAATGGCGCCGTCTATGTCGCCGGCATCGACTACGCCGGACAGGACGAGCAGCTCGACGGCCTGGTGCTCACCCGGCCGCAGCGCGACGCCACCGTCATCACCATCGGCGCCGTGTCTTTCGATGGCGGACGTGAGCCGTCGGTCAAGATCGTAGATCACTATGCCTGGATAGGTACGCCCCACCACGAGCTTCACCCCCAGATCGTGGAGCTGGTCCGCAACAAGTGGAATTGCAGCCGCGTCCTCTGCGACGCCACCGGCATCGGCGAGCCGCTTGCCTCCTTCTTGCAAAAGTCCTGCGGCTCCCGCGTTGTGCCTTTCAAGTTTACCCAGCACACCAAGTCACAGCTCGGCTTCGATTTGATTGCCTTCGTGAATTCCGGACGTGTCCAGTGCTATGCCGGCGACGGCAGCCGCGAGTTCGCCGAGTTCATGCTTGAGATGGAGAAGGCCCGCAGCCACTACCGCCCCAATCAGACCATCAACTTTTACGTCGATCCCCTGGAAGGCCACGACGACTATTTAATGAGTCTCGCTCTCATGCTCAAAGCCAGCGAGAATAGCCGGCCCCGCGTGGCCACCGGCGGTGTCCGTGCCGACTGATTTCAAGGTGCAGGACCTGGCCCAGCTCGACCGCGACCGCTTCAGCGCCTATAAGGCCGCCCTCGATTTCTACAACGGCGCGCAGTGGGAGCGCACAAGCAGGAACCGCCAGCTCGTCTTCAACTACTCCCGGATCGCCGTCGATAAGATAACCAGCTATCTGATGAACGAGCTTAATTTTTCCTTTGAATCCTTGCCCGGCGGCAAGCCCGACCTGGCCAAGCAGGCCGAGGATTTGATCTACCTGGTGCACGACCAGAACAACGCGCAGGAGCTGGACTATACCACCGAGATCGACACCGCCATCCTGGGCGACGGCTGCTACAAGGTCACGTGGGATGCCGTCAATAAGCGGGTCCGCATCACGGCGCCGGACGTCAACGGCCTCTACGCCTGGTGGACCGGCGACGACCTCAACCAGGTCTACCGTGTCGCCAGCCGTTACCAGCTCAGCGCCGGTGAGATCCTCACCCTTTACAAGAAATCCACCACGAAAAAGTCCGCCTTTATCACCGAGCTTTGGACCGATAAGGATTTCACCCTTTATCTTGAAAACGACGTCATCGACAAAAAGCCGAACCCCTACGGCTTCATCCCGTTTATCATCTTCCCCAACCTGCGCAAGCCCAAGCAGTTCTGGGGCGTGTCCGATATCCCTCAGCTCATCGAGCCGCAGAGGGAATTGAACCGCGCCCTTTCTCAGCTTTCCCGCATCCTTGAGGTTTCCGGAAATCCCATCGCCGTGCTTGAAGGCGTGGAAGCCTCCGAGGATATACAGGTTAAACCCGGCGCCGTCTGGAATGTGCCCGCCGATACTAAGGCCTACCTGCTGGACCTGCTGCAGGGCGGCGGGATCCGCCTGCACATCGATTACATCGACCTCGTCTACCGCACCATGCACGATATCTCGGAGTCCCCGCGGGCGGCCTACGGCGGCATCCAGCACGAGCTTTCCGGCGTCGCCCTCGAGGTGGAGCTTCAATCGCTTCTGCAGAAAGTCAAGCGCAAGCGGCTGATCAGGACGAATGTCTATAAGCGTCGCAATGTGATGATCTTGAAGCTGTGGGCGAAGTTCATGCGGCAGGATTTCACGCAGGTGTCCCACCGTGTCTGCTGGGGTCAGGTGCTGCCCCAGGACAAGGCCCGCGACGCTCAGAATGAGCAGCTGTGCGTCCAGTCGGGTGTACACAGCCGCCGCACCGCCATGGACAACCTCGGCGTGCGCGACCCCGAGCTGGAATTTACAAAATGGCTGGACGAGCGCCGCCGCATACTCGAAATGAATAATGAATTTAAAGCCCCCTCCACCCAGGGCGGAGCGAGAGAGCGGAAAGTCGCCCCGGAGATGGAGCCGGTGCTTTAGACAGGAGATGATCATGGAAAATGAAACGAAAACCGCAGGGTCCTCAACGCCCGAGGCCGCACCCTCTCCGCCCCCCGCAACACCGGCCGCGCCGGAGCTTTCGGAGCGTGTCGCTTCGCTTGAAGCTTCGCTTGCAGAGCGCGATACTTCCCTGGCCGAAGCCGTCAGCGCGAATGAAACCTTGAAAAAGGATTTCGCTGCTCTTGACACAGCCCACAAAGAGGCCGTCGTCGAGTATCGCAGGCTGGCCGTCAGCTCCAATCCCATCTTCAACCCGGAAATGCTGGCCGGCAATTCCATCGCCGAGATCAATGCGGCCATGGCACGTGTTACCGACCTCGCGGCTAAAGTCCGCTCCAGGATCGAGGCCGATATCAAGGCCGTCTCCGTGCCTGCCGGCGCCCCTGAAAGGTCGGGACCCGATATATCCGGTCTGACTGCCAGGGAGAAAATCAGGCACGCCATCGAAATGGACAAGAAATAAACCGTAAGGAGTTAATAATTTGGGCACTGTGCTATCTGAATACGCCAAGCTCTCCAATGACGTCATGCTGCAGGGCGTTATTGAAACTATTATCAAGGACGATCCCCTCATGGCGCTCCTGCCCTGGGTCGAGATCAACGGCAATGCGCTCACCTACAATCGTGAATTGACCCTGCCCTCGGCTGAATGGCATGCCGTTAATGACGACTGGACCACCAGCCCGGCCGTCACGTTCGCGCAGAAAACGGCCACCCTTGCCATCCTCGGCCAGAACGCCGACGTGGACAACTACGTCAGGCAGACCCGTTCCAATATCAACGACATCGAGTCGGCCATCATCGAGCTTACCGCTAAGGCTATTAGAAATGAGCTGTCGGACAAGTTCCTCTACGGCAACAATACGTCCGATCCCAATCAGTTTGACGGTCTGATCAAGCTTATCGATACCGGCACGGCCTCCGACCAGCTCATCGCCGCCGGCGCTTCCGGCGGAGCCGCCCTTACCCTGGATATGCTGGATTCTCTCATCGATGCGGTGAAAGGCGGAAAGCCCGACCTGCTCCTGATGAGCAGGCGGTCCCGCAGGAAGATCAACGCGCTGGCCAGGGCGGCGGGCAATAATCTGGAGCACAACAGTTCATTGCTCGGCATGTTTGTCGAGATGTATAACGGCATCCCGATCGGCGTCAGCGATTTCGTCAAGGATACCCACACCGTCAGCGGCTCGCTGGAAACCGCTTACATCGGCGGCGCCAGCTCCACCATATACGGCATTTCCTTTGGTGAGGACGGCGTTTGCGGCCTGACCGGGCCGGGCGGCCTTCAGATCATCAAGATCGGCGAAATGGAGACTAAGGACGCCTCCCGCACCCGTATCAAGTGGTATACCAGCCTGGCCCTGTTCAGCAACGTCAAGGCCGCTGCCTTGATAGGCGTCGCGTAACGAAATCGTAGGGGCGTTGCTTTAGCTGCGCCCGAGGAGAATATTCTTATGTCCTTTGCGGATCCTCAAATTGGCAGACATGTCATCTGCGGCCCCGGCCCGGCTGCCGCGACCGTCACTTTGGCGGGTGATTGCGTTGAGGGCGATATCCTCGGCTATTCCACCGGCTGGAAGCGCGCCCTGGCTACCGCCGGCAGCGTTATCAATCCCCAGGTCGTGGCCCTTAAAGGCGGAGTCAGCGGCGAGGTCATACCCGTGGCTCTTGTCTGCGTGGTCACAGGCTACACCGGCGGCACGCCCGGCGGCCTTATTTACCTGGCCGAGGGCGCGGATAGCGGCAAAGTGACCGATACCGCCCCCAGCACCACCAATGATGTCAACACCGTAATTGGCGTGTTGCTGGACGCCGCCACCATCGCCTTCAACCTTACCGGCAAGCAGACCCTTTCCTCTTAGGCTTAAAGGAGTGACTGCCCTTTAAGTAGCCTCCTCTGAATACTGGGAGCGGCCGGCCTGACCACCCCGGCCGCTCCCCGGCAATCCCGATGTCAGGCGCGTTATGAGTAAGTTGTTGAATAAGCGTGTAATCGCTACTGAAGCTCGCATACTCTCACAGACGGTAGGGGGTGAGGGATAGATGACTGCTTATTTGGCTGATCTCGTGGCGCAGCTCCGCATCGACCTGGGTGATCCGTCGGGCGGCGCTCCGCGCTGGTCGGATCCAGACCTTCAGCGCGCCGTTGCCCGCTCGCTGGCAATGTTTTCACGCCACCATCCCTGCCAGCAGAAAGCCACTATCGCTACCGTATCCGGCGATTACGCCGTCAGCCTCGCTACCTGCACCGGCCGCATATCTGTTGATAAACTGGAGTTCCCCGTCGGCGACAATCCCCCCACTTTCAAGCCTTTCTCCATCATCCAGGACACGCTTTATATGCAGGAGCCTGGCGATGGCGCAAACTGCTATGTCTACTGGTCGGGCATACATACTTTAACCGATGTTTCCCGCACCTATGACGGCAAGTACAGCGACTTGATCGAGCTGGGCGCCCTGGCCTTTGCCCTTGATCAGTATGCTGATGCCACCCTTGCCGGTAAAATCGCCGCCGCCCTCGAGGCCGCCAACACCGCCGTCGCCAAAGTCACCGGCAAGGTCACGCTGTCGGAAACCGCCCTCACCAGCGCCGCGGGCGTGGCCGCCGATATCGCCGCGCAGCTCACCAATGCGGGCACTCAGCTTACCGCTGCCGTCGCCGCCCTGGCCGCCGCCATCTCCACGGCCGGGGGCAGCATCGACGCCGCTATCGCTGCAAAGTTGACCGATGTGGCTACCCGCATTACTTCCGCGGGCACTTCGCTCACCGCGGTCACCACCGCTATCACAGCATCTACCGCAAGGATAACCGCCGCCGTCGCCGATCTTGCGTCAGGTGATGACTATATCCCCACCGCGAATACCGGCGATGACCCGGCGGGCAAGTGGGCCGACTATGCCGGCAAGGATATCGACGCCTCGAATTCGTACAACCAGCAGGCCGGCCAGTTTATCCGTCAGGCCTCCGAGTACCTTGCTTCCGCCCAGGTGGAGCTTGCCCACATCAAGGCGCTCGATGATAAGCGGAATGCCTATATCGCCGCCGGCGCGCAGTATATCGCGGCCGCCTCCGCTTATATCAGGACGGCCTCCGAATTGAATCTGAAACGCCAGAGCTATGTCCAGATCGCGGGCCGCCACCTCGAAAGCGCCGGCTCGCATACCCAGGAGGGCCGTCAGCTTCAGCAGATCGCCGCCGGTTATAAGCTGGAGGCCGTCGCCATAGCAGCCCAGGCCAAATCAAAGATGGTCGCCTTTCAAAAGGAGATCGCCGTGGGTTCCATCACCCGGTCACTTAAGTCATTGAATTTATTAGTAGAGGAGTAACCATGCCGAAGAAAGCGACTGAACCTAAAAAAGTCACCGATCGCCGGGGCGCGGCGCCGAAAGGCAAATTCAGCTACAAAAATGTCATTAAGCGCATTGCTCTTTCGGGTCGCCCCGGCCGCCCCGCCGTTCAATGTCCTTTAAGGGCTTTGTTCAAGGACGGGCTGCCCGCCGAGGCCTACGCCATCTGCGAGGATGAGTATGACACCTCCAGCTGGCAGCTTCCTCATCATACCTGCGAGATCGGGCGCAGGCCTCTTGAGCAGACCGTGGATTTTGCTCTGCTGGACCTCGCGAGCCGGTTGCTCAGCCGCTGGGGCGACAACGGCGTCCGCTGCAATGCCCGGCCGGAGCTTATCATCATGGCCGCCCGCCACCTGGCTGACCATTACCGCGCTGCGGGGCGGCATTTACCCGTATCCCTGTGCGTGCTTATATAAATAAACGTAAGGGCGTTGCTTTAGCTGCGCCCGAGGAGAAAGAGAAATGGAAACCACACCCCTGGACGGTTACAAAAAAATCATCGTAACCCTTCTTACCCTCATCGCAGGGTCCCTCGGCCTCTTCATCACCGACCCGGCCAAAGCCCAGACCGTCGGCCAGTTCCTGATCGATGTTCTTGGTCCGGTCGCCGTCACCCTCGTCGGCGTCATCTACACCATCGTGCAGGGCAATATCGATAAGGAGAAGGTCAAGGCCGCTCCCACGATCGCTGCTGCCGCCGCCGCAAGCGAAGCGAAGCAATCCCCAAAAGCTGAAAGCGTAGCGGTTCAGCAGCCTGCCGCTGCGCCTGTTATCCCGGCTGCGCCTGTGGAGACCTACGTCCCTGTCGACCTCGATGCCGCCGTCGGCTCCGCCGAGGAATCCTGCCGTAAAGATGGCGTAGAGGTTACCCCCGTCAGCCGTGCCTTTTACTTCTATCCGCAGGTAACCCGCTTCGACCTGCGGGAGGTGCCGCGGGAGAAGCGCATATGCGAAGCGAAACACCTGGTGGATAAGGCCGTCGACCTTTTCTGCGAGGCTTTCAAATACCAGACGAAGCTTCCTAAGCCCCCCACCCCGGCCGAGGCTAACAATTACCATGCCTTCATGCTCAAGCTGAAAAAGGATTACGAGAAGGCCAATAACCTGGCCTGCAGCGACAAGACCTTCGAGGAGCTGCGCAACCTCGTATCCTATTTCAACGAGCTGTACAACGCCCAGGACGGCCTGGCCCAGCTCAGCGGCAAGACCGTGGACTGGTCGATCTACGGGAGCGGCGCTTACACCCCCACCCAGGTCGGCTGGGACTACGTTAAGTTGCTTTGATCGGCTGCGGCGCCGTCGGAATAATGGCGGCGCCGCCTGTAAAAGGAGGCGGAACCGTGTGCAAATTCAAAGACCCGCTGGTTGTGGTTCATCGTGATCGTGGCTGTAGCCTTTTCCCTTCATGCCTTGAGTGCCCTTTGCCCCGCTGTGTAGAGGATATGCCCTTCGGCAGGGCGGGATTGCGCATATCTTCCCGCAATGTGGAGATGCTTAATTTGCGGAAGCAGAGCTGGTTGATACGTGAGATCGCCGCGCATTTCAGGGTATCCGATCGCACGGTTTACCGTTCACTGAGCTTGTTTAAGCCGGCTGAAGTGTGCCGCGAGGGCGTGCCGTTGTCTCAATAAGGAGTCGCCATGCCGGAGGATTTTCAACTGCTGCGCTTTCAGTGCAGTCAATGTGCTTCGGCTTTGAACTTGATTGCGGTCGACCGCACGCGGGGCAAGGCAATCGATATCGAGTTCCTTTGCTATAACTGCCTGATCGAATCTGACCTCGTAACCGCTGACAAGGCGGTGTTTCACGAGGTAACGGGAGTTAAATCAGCTCCATGAGGATGCTCTCAGCAGCTTTATTAGCCGAACAGCGTAAGGCCAACCTCCGCATCCCGCTGGTGAAGCTGGAGGTCGCCGCATACGGCCACCCGGCCGCCGTAGCCGATGCTTCGCTGCGCTGGTCTGATTTCGCCTGGGAGCGGCTCACGTTGGCCACCGATTCAACTGCTGTGGGCAGGCACGCCGTCGCCGTCCCCGCCGACGGCTCTGTTTGCCGGGTCCGCGCCGGCTCCACCATCTATTACCAGCGCGTCACTTCCCCGTCCTCCGGCTCCACCTGGACGTCCTGGACCTCCTGGGGTGGCGGCCTTGCCAGTTCGCCCGTAGCTATCGCCGCTGCCGGCGCCGAGGTCATATCCTTCAGCTCCGACGGCGTATATCTCTACTACAAGAAGAGCACAGACAGCGGCGCTACCTTCGGCGCATGGACCGCCATGAACAACACTCGTCCCTGTGAACGCGGCTGCGCGGCGGCTTTCAAATCAAACGGCGATGTCGCAGTCGTGCACGCCACCGATTTCAACGATCCCACCTCGCTTTATATCCAGCGCCGCACTTCGGGTACCTGGTCCACCGGCCTCGGGCAGATCTCCGGCGATCACGCCATAGCCGCCCTCGCCCTTTATCATTACCGCGACTGGAATATCCTCGCCCTTCTGCTCGACGGCTCGTATATCCGCCTTGCCCGCGGCGTCTATGGCGACGGAGGTGATTACACCGCGGGTACCTGGTCCGGCTGGGAGTTCATCAATTCCTATAAGGCGAAGGTCGATTTCAGCGCCGCCATGCGCCTGCGCCAGTTCCATACCGGCCGCCCCGGCCGCTATACCCCTACCTATTACGAGCAGGTCAGCTCTGTCATGCAGCAGCGGGCAGTCGATAATCTGGGCGTGGACGATCCCTATTTGTCCTATCACTCATCGCTGGGAGCGGTTTTCAGCTTCGCCAAAGATAACGCCCCCTGGTTCTACCGACTCAAGCCGGGCACTGCGTTTAAGGATTCCGACTGGTCCCGTGCCTGGCCGCTTGAAGTAACCGCCACATACGGCCTGGCCCTGGCCTGCGACGGCACATATCTCTACGCTACCGCGCCCAACCAGGTCTGGCGCACCGCCATCCCCTCTTCCTGGGCCCCTCCCGCCGCCGGATCCGGTGCCGGGACCTATTACGAAGTGCCCGTCGCCGATATCTACAAGGTCGCTGAGCAGGTCAAATCGCTCAGCCCGTCCAATCTTACCGTCCTGCTGGATAACAGTTCTCAGTGCTATGACAGCCCCGGTGGTGGCGACGCCAACTATGCCGGCGTTACTAAACGCGGCAGCATCGTCAAATTGTCGATCGGCTACGCCTCCGGACTGCTCAGCCCGGCTGGCTATTACTTCATCGAGGAAATGGAGTACGCCCGCCTTCCCGGCAAGCGGCTTTTCGCCATCCATGCTATCGACGCCTGGGGTCTGCTGGAGAAATACGGCTTCAACAGGCCCGTGGAGTGGAACGCGTACTCGGATGAAAAGACCGTTTACCAACTCGTGGAGCTTATGCTTCAGGCAGTGGGCGGCGCTATAGCCTATGTATCCCGCAGCTCGGCCATCACCGCCACCTATCCGCATATCACCGTCAGCCCCGGCGAAAATGCCGCCACGGTGCTGCGCCGCCTGCTGGATCTGGTTCCCGACACCATCTATTTCGTCGGCCTCACTGGCTATATCGTCTACCCTCAATCCACCGATAACTTCAGTTATTTTCTGAGTTTCCCGTCGGGAGTGTCTTAATGGCTTGGCTTGCCGGCTGGCTCAACCGTAGGGAGATCATCATAGACAATACCTATGTTGACGCAGCCCTCTCAAATTTCCCTGTCATCGTCAGAATGCAGAATCTCGCCGTCAATGGCAACTTTGAATCCGGTGTAACATCCTGGTCGCCCTCCAACTGCACCGCAACCCGCGTTGGCCACATGAAGAAGATCGGCTCTTATTGCATGAAGCTTACCGCCACCGCCGCTGGCGGTTACGCTTATCAGCAGTGCGGCGGCACCATCTACCCGGAATTTGCCGGCAAAGTTTATTCAGCATCCGCCTGGGTATGGGCTGACACCCCTAATACTGCGCGCGTCGGCATATATCCCACCTCCACCGGTTATTATTCCGCCTACCATCCCGGTGATTCCACATGGCGATTGTTGACTGCTTCCTGCACTGTGCCTTCATCCCCCACCCGCCTTTTAGCCACCTTGTGGGTTAATGTAAACGGAACTACCGCTTATTTCGACGGGGTGTTTGTGCATGAAGGCGCGCCCCCTGATCCCTGGCATTTCTTTTCTCGTTCGCTCAGTACCGGTTATGATACCCGCTTCACTTCTTCGGATGGTACGACCCTGCTCAAGTTCGAACGCGCCCGCTGGGATGCCGCAAACGGCATCGCAGAGTTTTACGTCAAAGTCCCCTCCGTGTCAGCCTCCGCCCCCACCAGTATTTACCTGTACTATAACAACCCCTACGCCGCGAACAACGCCGACCCGACCAATGTTTGGGATGCTAACTATAAGGCCGTCTGGCACATGGCGGATGCTACTACCTCCACTATTGCAGATAGCACCTCCAATGCCAGCACAGGCACCAAGTTAGCCGCCAATCAACCCATCCAGGCCAACCATCGCTTCGGCCTCGGCCAGAATAACGACGGCGTCGATGACTATATCGCCACCTCCGGGACCGGCCAGTCCGGGTCCTTCACCATCAGCGGCTGGCTTAATAAGCAGGGCGTCTCCGGCACAACTCCCGGCTACGGCACTTTCATCGGATCAGCCTCCGCTAACAGGTTGCTTATTCCCGATGGCGGCGCTGATTTGTTGGCGCAAATGGGCGCAGGCAACCACAATGCGGGCTTGGCCTTTCCTTTGCTCGCCTGGGTGCATGTTGCTTATGTTTACAACAGCTCCACCACCACCGCGCAGTGGTTTGTTAACGGCGTGGCGGGCGCAACGAAGGTGGGCGCGATTGCCCTGGCCGCCTTCCGCATCGGTCATTATGGGACAGCCGCCTATATGTGGAACGGCTTCATTGATGAGGTCCGCCTTTCAAATACCAACCGCTCCGCCGCATGGATAAAGGCGGATTACTATGCCTCTGAGGGCGGCCTGCTTTCTATCGGCGCTGCTCAGTATCCCGACCAGCACCTTATACTCCAGGCTTCCTATTTCGCTTCCTCTCAGGAGATCAACCGCGTGTTCATTGCCGGCGAGGACCGCTCCGGCAATCCGGTCAGCGGAACGGCCAAGCTGGACGCGGAGATCTCCCTGGTCGGCGAGCGCCTCGAGATGCGGCATAACCCGGCTGCCTATACCGCCGCCGTGTCCGGTGCCGTGGCCACCGCTATGCTGGCTAAAAATCGCCTCGACCAGCGGCGGGCGGAGCTTATCATCCCGCCGCACTGCGGCCTGGAGATGTGGGACGTGCTGGCCGTCTATGACCCCGTCGCCAATCAGGAAACCTTCTACCGCGTCGCCGGTTATCAGTTGGAGTACGACACTTTCAAAGGAGCTTACTTCCACCGCCTGCAGCTCTGCGCAGTTTGAGTGAGGTTATTGATTTGAAAAGTAAATATGCCCCGCTGTTTGTCATGCCCCCAGCCCCCCGCTTACCCGCACCGTTTACCCGGTGCCCTGTGTGCGGCGGCACTACCACCATGGGCGGTTATTATGAGAACGGTGTACGGCGCATTTGTTCATTGTGCTATTCGTGCGATACCCGCTGGGATCTTCAGGGCGCTCTTATTCACCATGGTTCCGTTGTCCGTTTGCCTCTCGTCCATAATCTCACCCTCACAGAGGATGACTCTGAATATATTCCAGCCGTTAAATGCGGCCGCAAAGGATGAAAAACGTTAGGGCGTTGCTTTAGCTGCGCCCGCTTCCCCCATCGTCATTGCGAGCGAAGCGAAGCAATCTTATCGTAAAAAGGAGTTAATATGAAAGACCTGTTTATCTGGTTCTGCGTGGCCTTTATCGCCGTATCCGCCTGTGTCGTCAGCTATCGTTACGGCTTCGACGCCGGCCAGGCTGCTTGCCCGGTAAAGTACGCCGTCTGCGAGAATGGTACTTGCATCCTAACCGATAAAGCTCCTGTGTATCCGGGCCAATAGAATTCAGTTGAATTTACCGCAGTTTCAGTTCTTTATCCGCATAAATTCATTTTTTCACATAAATCCGAATATCTTGAGAAGAACTACCGCTATAACAATCAGTACAATAAGGACTACGATAAAGGTGGTGTTTGTTCCTCTTTTAATATAATTCTTGGTCGATCTTGATGACTTTTTAAAAGTGTTTTTATAATAGGGGCAGTCTGGATACGATGGTTGCTCATCGCTGAATGCCCACGCCACATAAGTTTTTCCTTTGTTTTTGGCTATTCCAACACCAGCCTTTTTTACTCTAGGGCTCAGAAGATATTCCCTGTGGCCTGCCTTACTATGTAACCAGCAATTAACTATTGACCTAGGACTAAAATATGATCCACCTTGAGCAAGATTTTCTCCACCTTGAAAAGCATACCTGCTAGAGTGAACAAGATGCCCCACTTTTGCGCAATATTCAGCTTGAGATTGAGCCAATCGGGCCATCCTTTTGCTCCAATATACATGGGATATGCCTCTCTTCTTCCTTTCACTATTTATGCGGTCATGCACTTTGCTCATTTTTCTGGCTCTGTCCAGAAAATAAATTTGCCTTCACATTGTTGTAATATCTCTCCCATAATTTCATCTGGCATCTCATGTAGATGTACTGCCATTCTAGATGGGATTAGAACATTGCACATTTGGCATTTTTTATTTTGGCAATTAAATCCTATAACACTCGTCCAAACGTGCTTTCGGAACGAAACATACTTGGGATATACTGAATTTTCACCACATAGAAGACATCGGCAACCTTTTTGTTCAGTAATCGAACTAGGTTCTCGGATATCTTGAACGATGCTGTGTATCTGAAACCACGCGAATCTTATTACAGCTTCGGGGTTGCTCCAAGTATTGACATATCTAACCCCAAGAAATGGTATTAGTGTTGGAATAGTAATCCATGATTGCCAACCTTGTGGCGCCTCTATCTTACATATTTTCTTGCCATTTTTAGTTACTATATCAATGGAATCGTTTTTTGCCATATCATTATTTTATTAGGCTATTTTTTGAGCTTAAGGCCACGGCAATATATTTGTACTGAGCCTCAGTTCTTTCATTCCCGTTCCTTTTACTATCTCCAGTAATGTCCTGTCTAACATTTCTGTCAATTTGGCTTTATGTTTATTTCTAAATCTATTTCAGTATCGATATCTGCCGTGGATCAGTCGCAATTATGCATGGGGCTCCCTTGTACCGTTCGATTTTCCCTATTATTTTCACATTATTATTCATATAGGTATATATGTCGGGGAATCCTTTACGGTCCTGAACATTGATGACTACTCTAAAATCGGTGCCGCATTGTCCCTGCTTCCATTCATCATATCCCGTGCAATGCTGTTTTGGATTGTTAAAGTATAGCAATACAGGTCGGGTTTCTACGTCCCAGGCCCCTCCATATTCAACAACTGTACCTTCGATAGCCACTTCCTTGCCATAATATTTATTTATCTGATCTAAGTCCAAAGCGGATATTGTTGCATCCGGTTTGATATTTAACTCTGGCATTTCTGGCGACTTTAGTTTCTCTGCCAGATCGTAGGGTACTCTTCCCCAGTTTGGGGAGCCATCTGCATAATCGTTATTAATAATCCTGGTTACGTTGCTTCCATCTGCATCCATAGTGTATATTTGCCACGCATTCTTAAAACGTATACCGAAATCTAGTGGTTTGCCATCCCGATCCGATACAAATGCCATCTTTTTACCATCGGGTGACCATGTCGCCCAATCATTAAACTGGCCATGTCCACTAATGTTTTGCGATTTAGTCAAATTTATTGGATTACTTCCATCAGCATTCATAACATAAATATCATATATCTCGGTGTTTACATCTTTTTTAGAACTTAAGTATGCAATTTTACTGCCATCAGGCGAATACACTGAACCTCCGTCCCACGTGACATATTGCGAAGTCAATGTTTTTATGCTTTTTATCAATGGATTTGCATTAGGGTCTGATATTGATGAAGCGGTGCGTGCCGGTTTGAGAACCATTCTATTACCCGTAGTGGACCATGGTTCGCCGGCAGAGTTATCTGGGGTAGGGGTGAAAATAATTTGCCTGATCATATCATAATCAATTTCGATTTCCCAAACGCTATAGCCGCCGTCGCCCAATGTGTTACATAGAATCTTTTTTCCGTCTGGAGACCATTCTGGCCACGAGTACGCTTGTGGTGTTGTCGTAATTTTTAGAAAATTGGTTCCTTCCGCATTCATAACCCAGATATGTCCATAATTTGAATGTGTGGAACAAAATATAATCATTTTGCCATCGGGGGACCAATTTGGCATGCTGTCCCATTTCAGGCTGCCAGTGAGATTCTTAACGTTACCGCCGTCTACATCCATAACGAAAATGTCCCAATTGTTGTCTTCTTTATTGTCTGGTGCCCATTTTCTGTCTGAGACGAATAATATTTTTTTCCCGTCCGGGGACAATCTGGGTATCAAATCCATATCTGAATTATTTGTTAAGTTAATCTGATTTTTACCGTTAGGATCCATAATATAAATTTCGTAATTATATCCTGATAATATATTCCAGTTTTTGGCCCAGTCCCATTGCCACGTTGCATCGCGTAGCGACCAGAATACTATTTTTTCCTGATATTCCGGCTTCGGGGCCAAAGAGGCAGGTATATCTGTGGTCTTGTTATCAACCACAGTGGGCGCTAGCAGCTTCGCCGTCTTGTTATCGTCAGTACCTGGCGGGGGTGTCTGTATACTTGGTGTGCAACTGCTAAATATTGGAGCAACTACCAAAACTGCAACAATTATAAAAATAATTGCTTTTATCATGCCTTTGCCTCCATTTACCGCCGCATATTATTTATTTTCCTTGACGCGTTCAATAGTATTTTTGCGATGAATTTATCCGTTATATAACGACATATATATTCTCTGACATTTCACGTTTTATTTGCTCTGTCTGTGTTTCTATGGCCAGGGTAGCGTCCTAGGGCTTAAGCGCAGCTCTTTCATTCCCGCCTCTTTTATTTCCGCCAGGCTTGCTTTAAGCTGTCTTTGCTGCTCCCCGGTCAGCTTGGAAAGTACGTGCGTCGTGCCTTTCAGCTCCATGGCTTTTTTAAGAGCTTTTTCGCCCTTGGCGGTCAGTGTTATGCGGATCTGGTTGCTGCGCTTCATGTTCTTAGTCCTGTCGATCAGCCCGTGCCCCTCCATTCGCTTGAGTATGCCGGATACGGAGTGCGCCTCGCGCAGCATCATCCTTCCGATTTTGGCGGGTGTTACATCTTTGCCCATGGCGTCCACCAGGAAGAGTATGTCCGCGGCTGTCGCTGATAGTTTCTGGGGCAGCAGTTCCCTCTCCCTCACCTTAACCAGAATGTCCGCTACCTGCGTTATCTGCGCGACAAGGGTGTAATCCTTATCCGCCTTGATTTTTTGTGCCAAGCTTCACCTCCGCACGCCCTCGATTTTGATGTTAATTGACGTGGTTTACTCTCGTTTTATGCGGTAAGGGTATATCATATCCGTACAGATGTCAATGCTTTGCTGATACGCTCAGTTTCCTTATGCTTTTAATGCAGCCTGCCGGTATTGTCATCCGGCCCAGCACCTGGGTTTCGGTGACCGCCAGCGCTATTGTTGTGTAGTCACTGTTGTCCTCGATTATGAACCCTGCTGCATAGCATTCTCCGGGCAGCATTGGCTCTATCTCATCGAGGTATTCCCACCTCTCCATGCCTTTGCTGTCGAGCCATTCTATCAGCACAATATGCTTTTCCATGGTTTTCACCTCCGCCTCATGCTACCCCTCGGCATCGGCTGATTCTACTGGTTTATGTCGCTTCCAGAGGCTGCGTTCCGCTTGAATAACCATTGACCGCTGCGATGAAATCGGTGCCGGCATCCACCCCCTTATATATACAGAATATGAATGATGATATGACTTGATGTTAAAAGGTTCGTGGGGGGTCAAGATGGCCGCATCCTGATAGTTCAGCCTGCTATTGTCACGCGCCTGGAAAACAAGGCAAAGCGATAACCCCGACCGTGTCTGCCGCCCTGTATTATCCTGTCCCGTGCCCCTGAATGTTGCAGGCCGCCAAGCGTTGCGCCTCCCCTCCCCACCCCCACCCGCCGTCATAGTCCCGTCGGGCCGCGGAGCGTTGCGGATCCCCGTCCGCCGTGGCCGCTGGAGCTTCGCCCGTGGCCTCCCCTCCCCCGCCCCGGAGCTGCGCGAAGGCCATACCCCCGGAGCTTTGCGGATCCCCCGCGGCGGCGAGCCGCAGAGCCCGGCGAGTCCGCCCGGGAGCGCGGCCCTCCCTGTTCCCCGCCCCGCCCGCTTGCGTGTCCGGCGCCGCGCTCGTTACGGCCCCCCTCCCCGGCCCCTTGCCGGCCTCCCCGCCGCCCGGCCGGCCTACGGCCCCGGTGCCCTCGCCCCGCCCCGGAGCGTTGCGGAGCGTACCGTGCATCCCGTTCATTATCCCGCGCCCGCATCTGAGCGGAGAGCGGCCTGCTTCGCCTGTCCCGCCGTCCCCGCTTATCCCGGCGCTCCCGCTATCCCCCCGCGGAGTGGCGCCCCCGCTGCCGTCATACCCGTTTCCTTGCGGGCGTCGCGCGCTCATCATATTCTTTTTTCCCCTGGTGAAAAACGGTCTCCGGCTTTCAACTGCGCAGCCTCGTTATGCCGTCCTGTTTTTATCACGTTTCAGGAGCGCGGGAAGGACGGGGAACGCTCTTTATCTGCCCCGCCCCCCGGTGCACGGGCGGCTTAGCGCGGCGGACAGCGCGCCCTTGCCTGAAATGCACTTTGCAGCCGGCTCCGCTTGGGGGTCGCCCCGGCGTCAGGACACCGGCGGGTAATGAGGGTGCCGGCAGTCCGAGCCTGGGCGTGAGGCATTGCTCCGCCGGTGCAAACAGCATTTCATGGGGCGGTTTTCATAGATCAACAGCGGAAAGCACGCACCTTACCTGAAATCCACTTTGCCGCGGCTCCGCCAGGGTTTCCGCGGCTTCAGGGCACCAGCAGGTAATTAGGAGCTGGCAGCCCGTGGCCGCGTCAATAGGAGCTCCGCCGGCGGCAAAGAGCATTTCATGGGGCGGTTTCCAGCTTGTACTCGCTTCCTCCGCTTGCCTCCGTTTGCAAAGGTATACCTGCAAATTACGGTAAAGCTTCCATCGGTATACCCTTGCAACTCCGGCTCGCTCCGGATAGCTCGGACATCTTTTTATGCGTGCTATCCCCTGTTTCCTTATCGTGCCCCCGCCCGTATATGGGCGCCCTGCGCGGGTAATGTTCGGGCGCAGTGGCGATGGTAAAGTTGCGGGGTACGCCCCCCGCCCCGCCTCTTTTCTCTCTTTCCCCACCCCGCCCCCGCCTGGCCCTTTCCCGTCCTCTTCGTTCGTCCCGCTTCCTTATCCCGCCGTCCGCCCGGCCCGTCTCTGTACTTTCTTTGATCATGCGGCGGCAAAGAAAGTACCAAAGAACACCGCCGGGACGGGGATCGCAATAGCCTTACTTTTTTCCGCCCGTGATTATATCCCGGCCGCCTCGTTGCGCAAGGGGCGGGGGCTGAAGCCTAAAAATAAAAAAAGTCTCATTTATCCTGTCGCCGTTCGTCCTTAATCGTTCGTCCGGTGACTTTTTTTATTTTTACCCCTTGCGCACGCGTGCCGGCGGCTGGCCGGGGATACGGCTCCGCTAAGAAAAAAGTAAAGGTAAAAAATAAAAAGTTATTTGGAGGTGATTCGGATGAAGCTCAAAGGCATGTGCGGAAGGTCCAAACCGTGCAGACACCTGTGCGCGCGGTCCAGCCGTTGCCCCCTGGGCTTGATCCGCAGGCGTGCCCTGCTGCAGGCGCTCAGGTCGAGGCGCTTGCAGCTCAATAAACAGGGGAGGTTGTTTTAATGCCTCATATCAAGGTAGTCAGGCCGGGCGCGGCGTTTGACCGGTCGGATGCCGAGGGAAGGTACTGGGAGAGCGATGTCGTCGATGTTCCCCTCTATCTGCTCTATGGCTGGCTGGGCGATTACTCCGCGGTTGAACGTGATATCGCCTGGGATGAGTTCTTTTCCCGCAGGCTGGAGGAGGTCGTCTGTGCTTGACCTTAACAGCACCATCCATCACTCGCACATTATGGTCGGCAGCTCCGATGTCGAGATTGCGCCGGTGTTCACCGACTCGGTCAAAATCACCGTCCGGCGCGATTTCCACTGCGTCACCATTTACCTGGACTGCGCCACCCTTGAGCGCGTCTTCCAGGCGTGGACGCCCGTCGTTGCCGATCCGCTCCCTTTTTGATCCCGCCGCCTGCCGGTGGGCGTTATCACCGGCGCGAATAAACGCAAGGAGAATTGTATGTCGAACAACGGTTCCCGCTTCCACATCGAGGTCACGAATATCAAGGCCGAGGACGAGATGTCCGTCCGCTTCAACATCTTCGGCGATACCTTCGCCCAGGTCACCGCGGATCTGGAAAAGGTCATTGCTTACGTCACCGGCTCTGTCCCTCTGCAATCAAAATCCGCGCGGCCTGTAGGCGGCGGGGCTGCCGGCGCGGCCGTGCTTCCCCCCGCGCCCAAACCGCCTCCGCCGCCTGCCAAGATCGGCACCTGCGTCAACTGCGGCAGCGACGCGCTGGAATGGGTCACCGGCTCCCGCAAGGATAACGGCAAGCCGTTCGCCGCTTACAAGTGCCAGGAATGTGGTAAGTGGCAGCCGGAGGCCAGATGACAACACCCTGCAATTGCACCTGCCCCAAATGCCTGCATTATATCCAGTTCGAGGCAGGGAAAGGTTTCCCCCTGCATACCTGCTCCGTCTGCGGCCACCGGTTCACCGCCTGGGACGTGTTCTCGTCCATCACCCCGGCCGTCGAGCAGCGGATCACCCTGGTGCTCGAGCCTTTCGAGTGCCTCGAAAATCCCAAGCGCCACCGCCACCCGGACTGGATAGAGCAGGAGGAGGACCTGAAGCTTCGCGATCTTGATCACGGCCCCTGGCCCCGGTTTTAATGGTAAGGAAACGGGCGGCCCGGTCACCCGCCCTACTCCTTCCGTATAACCGCCGCCGCCATCCTTACGGTTCCCTCCTCCGCCCGGTTCTAAACCCTATTTGTTTTTCAAAATAAAAAAACAATTCAACAACCCCTCCCCCAGCCTCAAATTGCCATGCCCTCAGAAAGTGGATCGAGTAGCTCAGCAATCCCAGGGGTACGCTTAGGTCGCAATGCATGCATACTCTATTTTTTAAGGCAACCGGGGTTGTTCATTGTTGTTGACATTTGTTAAAAGTGTTATATTGTAAGTGGATCTGAACCTGGCTAGTCTGGGTGTAGGATCCAACCGGGGGCGAAAGCCCTCTTTTTTTTATAGCCAGACAATACCCAGAGGGTCGCTTCTTGACGCGAATTTGCACAGAATTGGCTCAAGCTTTAAGAAATAGTTTTTTCCCGCCTTCTTCTTCATAAAGGCGCTTGGTTGCAGATGTTGATATAGAAGGAAGGCCGCAATATCCACCGCCTGTATGAAGAAGGAGTGCCTTGAATCACGGAAATTCGGGTCCTCGATGAGGTATTGGATGGGGATGTTGCGGTATCCTACACCTATTTCAGGCACATTGGGTATGGGATTATGGTGTCGCATTTTACGTAGCAAGGTCATAAGCTTCTTGTCATCGGTATGATCGGAAATAATCATGCCGCGTTCATCCGGGTTTCTGGGCCCAGGGAAATTGCGATTTTGGATTGTGTTGTCGAATCGTTGAATTAACGCTCTCCATGCCATTTCAAAAACGTTATATCCTGTCGTTTTTGTGCTCTTATCGACAACGATATTGATTAGATTTACATCATTCATGGTTGGAAGCAGGCTAGTGAACAGGCGTATCATTTTAAGCCGATCAGGTTTGCTTATACGGTCAAGATTTCCTGGTTTGCTTAGTAGATCGGAGGCATGAAATTCTTCCTGCAATTTCATCCCGAATTGCTGACGCAGATTACGTCGGAATCCGATTAAATTGTTGAGATTAGTTTCCCAGCGAAGTTCATGCAATATAAGTCCGGTTAATACAAAATATCTGGTTGGCGATTTATCCAATCCAATGTCGCCACTTTCATCAACGTACATAAGATACATAATCGGCTCCTTAGCGTATGTTTAAGTATTGATGCTTACCCGATTTAATAGTAAATAGCCTATTAACCTACATCACGCCTGGCTTCCAAGTGTCACGCCTGAAGCAAACGGGTCAGGTAGCCCGACTTATCGACGTGTCTTAATTGCTTCATTGATCTCATGAAAATCTTTTTTCGTCGGCATTACGAACAGGCATTTCCCCTTACTTCGACCAGCCCACACTGCGCCTATGGCCTTTTTCTCCTCCTCAGGAGCAAATTCAAAAATATGCTCGCCTTTGTATTCAACAACTAGAATCCGGTCATCGTTAAGCTGGCAGATGAAATCAGGATAGAACCAATCCTTCGATGTAAGCAATCGGAAAGATACATTTCTACGTGGTAGATTACGAATCCAGTACCTGATCTCCGGTAGTCCATCTATGAATTGGGCGCACTGGAATTCTTCTTTTATAGCTCCTTTAGGCGTATATTCGTCCAATTCGCCCGGCTTCGGCCCGTAATAATGTTTATTAAACTGGTAGCTACCTTTATACAGCCAGCTCGGATCATAGATGATATCTTTAAAATTGATTGCAAATTCATCGCTTACTTCTAGGGGTGATTTTGGCAGAAGTAAGCTTTGGAAGGTTTTATTGCGCTCACTATCTCGATGCTGTTGTATTCTTGTTTCTATTTCATCTCTCAGGCGGAAACGGTCAATAGCAAGCACATTAATATCATTGATACCGAATTTTGCTGTCAGTCCCCGAATCACCTTCATTATGAAAACTGCGGATTCGCTTAAGGGGATGTCTCTATGATCGATATGCCTATCAAGCCACACAACCAGGTTCTCGATGGTCCAGTCACCCGTCCCCCGCAACTCCATAACACTTTGATGTAGGTTCGCCATATATTCTACGGCTGTGGCTTCACGTACGATGCTGGTCTCGATCTTTCCTGCTTTGGAGATATCAACGAGCCCGGCTTTAGCATTAGGGCGGATAAGCGGATTGTAGTCTTCAGAAAGGGAGGCATCTTTATCGCTTAACTTCCATTCATGCTCAATCAAGAAAGTGCTTTCAAATTCTATTAATGTCTGATTTTCATTGATACATAGCCTCGGTACGATAAAATCAAACTGTGACTGATAACCAGAGGGCAGTAGTGTCGGTGTGCCTTCTGCAAAAGCTTTCTCTGTTTCTGTCACCAGAGTATTTAGGTTTTCTATTCGTTGCTTTGCTTCGGGTGTCTTCATGCAACTTGTCAATTGTTCCGTTTCCTCTCGATTTAGAGGTATGTTGATGGTCACGTCACCTTTCGTTAGATCAATATTGACTTTTCCCGCTAGTGAAGGGGCTTGTATTGCGGCTATTTCCGTGTCAATCTCTTTAATCGGCTCGAAGTGTGCAGTCTTGGGTTGAACTCCGAAAGGGAGTGCCCCTTGTGGAACGGGAAGAATGATTCTTCCTGCCTCCGCCTCAGTGAATCCGTTGTGTTCCAGCGCCTCCTTAAATTCATTCAATACTTCCGAAATTGATTGCGAAACGGAAAAAGCGTAAGCACAATTTAAGTCGGGATGTTGTTTTGCCTCTGCTTTGGGGAGACGTAATATTCTGCCTACTATTTGCTCTATTGCGGTAGCCGAGTGAGTTTCCTTCAGACTGCATAGAACGTAGGCAAAGGGGCAGTCCCAGCCTTCACGTAATTTCTCCACCGTGATAATAAATCTCACCGGGCATTTAGGCGATGTAATGTCCAGGACGTTTTTTAGCTCATCTAGTTTACCAGTAGAAATTATGATCTGGTCCTTCTCTATATTAAATTCGTTGACCATCCTGTTCCGAAGCGGTTCACATGCATCGACCCGCTCAGCCTGAATCAACATAATCGGTCGCAGATATTCGCCTGATTTTTGTGATTCAGCTATTGCCATTTTCTCAAGATCAATGCGCACAGCGATCGCCTCTGCCAGAAGCTGATCTCGTTGGCTCGGATGCCTCATTATGACGCGCAGTGGAAGCTTTATCATATTTGCCGCTTTCAGCTCGGCGGCCGAAACGTGATGTAATACATTCGATGCATGTTTAGTGAGGTCGGGTGTGGCAGTAAATTCAATGATGCACGACGGCAATAAATTACCTAGTGTCGCGAATGAAAGATCAGTGCGTGCGTTATGCGCTTCATCTACTATAACTATAGGTCGCTGCAGCCGCAGCATATTCACAAGCGACGGCTTTGGCTTGCCGTCTGCCCCCGTCAACAGCTCGTCCATACGGTCTGCAGGTACATTCAGTAGATGTTCAGCGAAGGCCCCATTTTGCCCGTACACTTTGCGGCCAGTAGTATCTTCTACACGGAAGGATTGAATCGTAGCTACGATTACCACTGTCTGCCCTTCAACTGCGGCACGTGAAACCTGCAGTGCCTCTTCAATTGTCAGCACCTCAACACTACCGCAAGAAAGGTCGAGTGCTCTGCGGTAATCATGCCTTGGGTCACGTAGAGCTTCAGCGGTTTGATCGAGTATGGTATTGCTGGGTACGAGCCAGAGCACGACTGCCCTGTCTGCATTGAGCAGTTCGTTTATAGCGAGGCCGGCCGTATAACAGGCCAGCAGCGTTTTGCCTCCTCCTGTCGGTACACGCACGCATATATATGGCATCCCAGGCATTATCCCAGTTGCTGTAACCGGGATGTAGGGCATAGGGCTGCGCCCATTCTTTAATTGTGCTTCCTGATATGCAATTTCAGGCCTGCTGGTTTTAGAGCATTGGCGGAAAAAGTCACGCAGTGTGTCGAGGACCCTAATTTGATAATCTTTTAACGCTATCATGATACTTTGATCTCATACGGGATCTGGCGAATAATAATTTGTTCTTTCTGTAGCCGGTCACGCCCCAGCAGGCAGCCAGTGCAGTAGATGACCTTTTGTCCGTCAAATGGTGGTAGCTGGGCAAGCACTGAGCGGGTAAGTACATTGCCCCCATTGGCGCTCTTATCCTTTAAGATGCCGTTATAAAGTAGATATATGCCTACCCCACGATAAACGCCGAGGAATGGTGTTGCAGTGTTTATATCAGTTGGCAGGGGTTCTCCGGTTTCGCTGAAATAAACATGCCGTGCCAGGTCGGTGTAACTGACCGTCTCACGTATCTTTCCCGTCTTATCAAACAGCGGTTCCCCAAGCTCACAATACCGGAAACCTCCCCCAAGTCCCTCTACACGGTCATCTTTGATGTTATTGTATCCTTGTATTACGCGTCGTATGCGCTCTGCAGTTATTCCTCTTGCAATGTCCTTATCCATTTCAACCAAGATGAAACGTCGATTACTACCCTCATTCTGGCTGTTCAGTGCAAGTATTGCATGTCCGGTAGTTCCACTACCAGAAAATGAATCCAATACGAGTGAGTTACCATCAGTAGCCTGCTCTATTAAAATTTGGAATAATGAACGTGGTTTTGGGAAAATGAATTGAGGTGACCCCATTATGTCAGCGATCTCCTCTGTTCCTTCGTTTGTATTACCACATTCGATGATTGAGGAAAAACCAGTAAACTCATTCTCTAAATCAGAACGAAACTTTTTATGCCTAGGTCTACCGGCTGGCGATTTCGGCCAAATAATTCTGTTTTCGGCTATTTTGGATGCCATAGTGTTATGTGAGTATCGCCATCCTTTATCAGGGCAGCCGTAATTAATACCCGTTGCTGGATTGATCAGATCATAGTGCAAATTGGGGCGCCTGTCTTTAGTGGCCAGACCGACTAAGTTATCGCTCATCCAGTCTCCACGTGGATCATTATCAGGATTGGAATATTTATCATAATCCTTTGTTGCACCACGTAACCTTGCCTCTGGTCCCCTATACGCAAGCACATATTCATGATCTGATGAGACATTGACCTTGTGTCGCGAGTCCAGATTACGTCGGCTCTTCCAAATAAACGTACCTACGAATCTGTCTGCAGGTAACAATTCATCCATCATTATTTTGAGCCTGTAAAGCTCCACATCATCAATACATATGAAAATAAATCCGTCCTTGCTCAAGAATTTCAACAAAAGTTGAAGTCTTGGATATATCATACAAAGCCATTTGTCGTGTCGTGTAAGGTCATCCGCCTCTCGACCGACTGTTTTTCCGAGCCAGTCCGCTATTATTGGACTGTTCGCTTTATCGTTATATGTCCAAGTCTGTTCCCCTGTATTATATGGCGGATCAATGCAAATACATTTCACTTGCCCCGCATAGTAAGGAAGCAGCGCCTTTAGCGCAATGAGGTTATCGCCCTCCACAATTAGATTGCCGCTGCCAGGATCTCCACATGCAAGGGAGGGTACGTCTTTAAGCAGATGGAAGGGTACCTGCAGGTGATGGTTAACTACGGCATCCTTACCTATCCAATTCAGTGTTGGCATGACATCCCTTGTATATCCCTATTGTTGGGGTTCTGTTTGTCTCAGGAGAAGCCGCTATGGAAATCATAACCACCATATTCATTAACTTTCCGTAGCTTCGTAGCAAGTGCCGAATATACCTGCACTTTTGACCTAACTTAAATTCAAGTCGGGCCAGTCTTTTATTTCCGGGTATTCATCCAGGAATTTCCTCGCAGCGCCCTCTTGAACTGTCAATCGGGCTATTCGCCATTTTTCTACTCTTCCTTTTCGGGATGCATTGTATGCTTGAATCATCGGTTTAGTGCCCAGGCCGCGGTTTATGGCCTCTTCGATTATCTGAGGTATGGCATTGGCTCCCAAGTCAGTGCCGACCAGGTAAATGTTTCTCGCCCCACGCTCTCCGCATGTTGCTATCCTCTTTAAGTAGGGCCTGAGCCCTTCACCGCGTAATTTTGTGTGTGTCCCTACTATAATAATAGCAACACGAATATTTTCCTTGATGTGATCCAGCCCTACTTTGTTTCCGTTATCCCAGAATTCTGAATTCTGGCTAATAAAATTCAAAAATTCCTCAATTTGCGACTGATGTTCTTTGTGTGAGGACCTTGCCTTCACCATACCAGAATAGTCTTGGAGTTCAGGTAGTAAAATGCGCGTGAAATATCCTTTCTCTTCGAGTGCATCTAATTTATCAAAGTACGGTTTGGTATTTGGATTTTTGTTGAATTCTCGAGTTAGGATCTCGCAGATAAAATAGAATCTCCCACTGGCAAGATTGCGTCGTTCCAATACAGCATCAACAAATGCCAGGTCGATAGCGCGCATAAACGGTGCCGGGATGTATTGCCGTGTATTTGGAATTAGTCCCTGTTTACAGTATAGGAAAGCCGCTTCTGCTATATTACGGTCGGCATCCTCTGAGTAATCTAAGACGATAGCTACCTTGCCTTTTTTAAAGAATGAATCGGCAGACATCTTGTTTTCAGAAATCCAGGTAATTTCGGCAGAATATGGCGCAATGGAGCAACTTTCCGCCTTGAAATCGCTAAGAACGGTATTCAGATTTCCTTCAATCTCATTCTTCATAACCTTGCGTTCAAGCATCGTAGGGATTGCTGGTATTTTCCGAAGCACACCGGCAATAAATATCTTAAATTGTTCCGGCAATGCTGATTCTACTGTCTTGATAATTAGGAAGATACTTATTATGCTCCCGAAAATAAGCGATGCTATTCGTTGAAGATTTGCCGAAAACGCCTCGACTGCCCCGAAACCTACAATAATGGTTACAAGCAAAACCACGAAAGTACCAATTAACAATAATACCGATGCTAATTTCATTCTTTTAATTTTGGCAAAGGGTTTCGATTATGGCACATCCAGCGCCTCGTCTCTTAGAGTAAATTCCAGCATGCATGGCGGTTGCTTGCAAATAAAGCCAACTACCCGTTCTGGCATCGGGAAAATTAGTCTGACGTTCTCATAACCTATTACGTCACCGCAGATAGCGCATTTGTATTTGCCGGTGTTGAAATCATTTATTATTTCAAGAGCTTCAAGAATTCCGGTGAGGTCTCTAGAATTGACAGCGTCGATTTCTATACGTTTTATATTTTGCATCACACGTTACCTAAAAACAGATCGTAAAGGTATAGCTAATGTTAACATTTGCTATAATTTGTGTCTAACTCTAATTCTCTACCAAATATCAACATTGTAAGAAGCGGCAGCCGATTTGAAGCTGTGGCTAACATTGCTGCCGTTCCTGCCGTTTTTCATGAGTGTGTGGTTCCTTTAATGAATATCCCACACTGCGCAGCCTGCCTTATAATGCGTTAATATCCAAGAAGATGAATCATTGATAGCACTCCCCCTGTTGGTATTGGTAAAGTATAGCTGAAAAAAGCTAATAAAGAGCTAATGGATTATTAAATATTGCAAAATACGGGTCAATATTTACGAACAGGAAGGGTTTATCCAAAATAGAACAAATGCATTATTATGAACGTAAGAGCATCCTTAAATTGCCTGTTGTTCAGTCTTACACATAGGTGTTCGATATTTTGATCCTTCCAGTTGCTGGTTAATGTTGAAATTTTGCTAACATTTTGCTAACGAATTATTTATAACCGGTCTTCACCATAAAAATAATTGATCGTAAAACGTCATTTTGATATAAATCATTAATAATGATATTCTATCGTAAATCACCATTTTCTATGGTTCCTTCGTAATTCGTAAACAGCTGGTCGTCAGTTCGACTCTGACCGCTGGCTCCAGAACCGAAAAAGCATACGCTGACCTGTAAAGTGGGGAGGTAAAAGCTATGACACTCAAAATAAGGTTAGGTGGCGCGATCGTAATTAGCCTTGTATGTCTGGCTGCAACCATATTACCGGGATTAGTTCCGGCTATAGCTGACAACAATACCACGACGGTTTTGCCATACCCAAAAACCTGGGGCAACAGCGCCGGCCGTACAGGCTGCAATGCCACGGCCTGGGGCAGGAGCGATACCACCATGGGCTGCTCCGGGATCAACAACAACAGCAAGTGCTTCTTTGTACCCTGTAGATACTGCCGCTGACTTATGCGTCGATGGACGCACCGGGTTTAATATGCCTTATCTAACGGCCATTGACTTCACTTCGCCGTTTTCATTCCGGGCAGTGATAGTAATGACGGTTCCGGCCGGCGAAGTGACTATTTGGTTGCCTGAAGCTGCTACATAGCCGATGCCTCCGTCGATATAGACCAGCGATGCTCCCGTAACCTGCCATGTCAGCATGGCGGAGTTGGATGATCCGATGACATTCGAACTTTGCTTGAAATAAAAGTAATCGATCTCAGGGAGGGGTTTGACCACCGGGGGAGGGCTTGCCGGCAATGGATCTGAGTTTGAGGCAGGCTGACTGCCTGCGGGTGACGCGGGCGCACCGGATACCAGGAATGTCTCGGAACCGGTGATAAAAGCCGGATCACCCAGGTAAGATTCATCGTTGAAGCGGGAGGTTATGGCATATCTATCGGCAGTATCGATGGCCGTTAAATCCGAAATGATAAAGCCTCCCACCTGCGGCTCTATGACCTGCCACCGCCCGAGCAGCCATTTTTCGATGATAAAAGCGTGGCTCCTGTTGCTGCGGTCCTTGCCGATGGCCACGTAAATATCGCCGGCCGGCACGCCTGCCGCCCGGCTGAGTGTGCAGAGCAGCACGGCGAAATCCTTGCAGTTTCCCGATCTTTTCTCCAGCGTTTCAGCAGGTGTTTGCCAGTGATAATAGCTGTCCTGGGAATAGTCTATATGCGACGATACCCAGTCCTGCAGCTTCCTGAAATCGGACCTGAAGTCTGTTGTATCGGAAGTGATCCTATTCAGCGCCTGGCGTACGGCAGGGTCTTCAACCGTTATCAGTTGACGGGGATCGACCGGAAAGTAGACGTACTTACCGGATGAGCCGGTAGAAATAAATCTGGGCGAACAATTCGCGGATATCAGTATCAGGCAAGCACACAGTGTCGCGATAAAAGTCCTCATCAATATAATATTCTATTACAATGCAGGGTATTTGGTTAAATCTGGTTAAATAAGGTTGCGGCTTTTGATATTTTGAAGGTCATGGCGCACAATGTTTGCCTAAGGGGGTACCAAATGGAAGAATACCGACAGAGGGAGTTGCAAACTGCCCCGGACAACCTGGTTACCGATGGTGAGTTCGTATTCGGGACTTTCAGCACGCAGTTTAAAAATGTCAATCCGCTCAAAGCTGATAAGCCGCTGGGCGTGTGGCTGCCGGAACCTTTTCTGGATTTCAGGCTCAAGGAATGGCAGGCCTTCCAGTTTGGAAACGAGCGCTGGTTCATGCTGGCCGTGCTATATAATGCCAAGGTCTCGGCGCTGGCGCAATTCATCGTCTACGATAAGGAACGTAATAAAAAATATCTCTTCGAGAAGATACTGGCTCCGTGGAAGGTAAAGGTTCCTGCATCTATCTGGGAGGGCAGCCAATCCTACCGGGACAGAGACTGTTCCATCGAGATCGTCAGCGCTCTGGCAAAGGGCAGGTTTTATATAAATATATGCATCCGTGACCAGAAGGGCCTGCCGGATATGGAAGGGCACTTCGAGGCCATTCATTATGAGGGTTTGGTTGCGCCCATTGTCGTCTCTATACCCGTGGGCAGGAACCGCGGTGTCTATTCTCACAAATGCCTGATGCCCATGCAGGGGAGCCTTGTTCTGGGCGGAGAGAAAACAGAGTTCTTGCGCACCGATAGTTTTACCATCATCGATGACCATAAGGGTTTTTATCCCTATGCGTTGAAGTACGACTGGGTCACGACAGCCGGCCGTGACGAGAAAGGCCGGCTCATCGGCTTCAACCTGACGGACAACCAGACTATTGATGTGGAGAAATATAACGAGAACTGCCTGTGGGTGGATGGCAGGCTGGATCTGCTGCCGCCTGTTAAATTCGACAGGCCGCAGGGAGTTGATGGTGAATGGATAATAAAGGACCGCTACGGTCTGGTGGACCTGTCCTTCACGCCGGTCTCCATGGGCAGGATCGATATGAATATACTTGCGCTGAAGGTTGATTATTTCGGGCCGTTAGGCTATTTCAGCGGCACAGTCAGAGACAGCTCGGGCGTCAGCCTGGACTTCACACGCTACTTCGGTATGGGTGAAAAAAAATACGTTCGTGGATAGCATCGTTACCGCTTTAATAGGCTGCCTCTTCCTGCTGTTGGGCCTGGTATGGGGCGCTGCCCTGAACTGGTTCGCCGGATCGGTAACGGAGCAGGGCGGGATTCAACTCAGGTCGCCGGCCTGCATGAAGTGCTCAGCGAAGAGACAGCCGAAGTACCTGATACCTCTGCTTGGCTACTTCGTGGCAGGCGGCCGCTGTCCGGGCTGCGGTGAGGCGATATCCGTGCGCGTGCCGGTAGTGGAGGCTGTCACGGGCATCCTTTTCGCTGCCCTCTATCTGAAATACGGTCTGTCCTGGGCGCTGGTCGTACTGCTCATTTATTCCACAGTGCTGATCATATTATTCATCACCGATTTCGAGCATTTTATGCTGCCTAATGTGGTAACCTACCCGGCCCTGCTGCTGGCAGCGCTGGTGGCACTGGCGGTCACGCCGGCGCACTACACTCTACCCTGGGCGCTCTATTTCGGCGGAAGCGGTTTTATCTCCATTTTCAATAATTTCTTGTTGTGCGCCCTGGCCGGTGGCGTCTGCGGCGCCCTGCTGCTTCTGCTGGTCGTCGTCCTGTCGAAGGGTGGTATGGGGATGGGAGATGTGTTGCTGGCCGGCCTGCTGGGCTTGATGGTGGGTTTCCCCCTGGTATTTATCGCTCTCTTCCTGAGCATACTGGCGGGCGGCATCGTCGCGGCCGCCCTGCTCATCAGCGGGCGCAAGAAGCGAAAGGAGATGCTGCCGTTCGGCCCTTTCCTCTGCCTTGGCGGCATGGTTACGCTGCTATGGGGAAAGGAATTGCTGGGCTGGTATCTGGGCCTGATGTGAGGCCCATAGTACCCGGTCCGCCGGCTATTTGAAGGGGGGCGCCTGCCAGAAGGGGACCAGCGTGGTTTTGTTTACGGTCCTCTCGCCCTGTATACGCTGCTCCACCTGGTACGGAACCGTCCTCTCCACTATTTCGGTTACGTTTTCTGTAACCTGATCGTACCATAGCAGCGAGGCGCTGAACCTGGTGTTCTCTGGGGTGGTTGGGCCCGTGAACAGCACTGCTATATCCCGTGCGCCCCGCGTATCGAAATCGATATCATAGGGCTGCCCCCGGTTCATCCAGAGATCGGCCTGACCACCCAGGTAACGGGCGTAATTTAACTTGATGTTGGCTGAGTTAAGCCATTTATTAATTACAGTGGGATCTTCGCTGTATGTAAACCAATTCCATTCAACATTAGTTGTATATACGGGGTCCTGGGAGGAGATCAGCGGTGGCTGCAGCACCTGCCCGCGAGGTCCCACGTCGAACAGGCTGACAGCAATGTTTTCATAGTAATATTGCCTGTATAACGATATCCTGATCTTCTCGACATCATGAATCTGTGCGCCGGGCAGCCTGAAGCCGTAATACCAGACGAACGGTGTGCCCTTGAACCTCAGTGTAGGATTGCTCCACAGAACGTAAGGTGTAAGCTGCAACCGGCCGCTTGTACTGCGGACCACGGGATGGGTTTCACTGATGAGCTCGGTGCGGTTTTCCGTGACATAAACCGTCTCATAGTAAGTCTCCTTTTGAGGGTATTGCACGGGAACACAGGAAAAAGCAGGCAGGATTAAAGCCGTCAGGAGCAACAGGGGCAGGACCCTGTCGGGGCCCGGAGCATGAGCCTTGGATCCGGGGTATCGATGTGAGGAGCTGTGGCTTAAAGAGTATGGCATATGATCCGTCAATGTGAAAATACTTCCCAGAATGGTACCTGCCTAACCTGATAGGTGGTCACCTGCTTCTCTACCTCGTAGGGTACCTGTTTTGCAACCTGGCGCTCCCCGCTGACTGTTTCAGATGAAACGACATTGCGGATAAAGGCGCCTCTCAGAGTAATCCGGGCGTTCCATTGATTCTGAGGGCCGCAGATGATTATGCCTATCTTCTGCGCTTTGCCGGCGTCCAATTCGAAAACCTGGGGGTCCTCAGGCCTTGACCAGAGGTTGGTCCTGCCGCCCAAAAATTTGGCCTGGTTGATCTGCACATTGGCCATGTCCAGCCATGTTGTCGAAACGCCGCCGGTAGTAGAAACCGTGGCTTCCTCGGTTGGATTATCTGATGTGCCTGAAGATGTGCTGGAGGATGAAGAGACAGTGCCCGTGGTGCTTGCTGTTATCCAGGTCCATTTGACCTGCCCCACTTCTGTATCCCCGTAGATGGCGGGAGCCGGGGTGGATAGATGCCCGCTTCTGGTCATATCGAGTATACGTATGGAGGCGGACTCGTACTGAAGCTGCTTCCAGATCGAGATTGTCAGCCGCAGGTTGTCATAGCTCGGCGATTGAGGGATATCATACGCCAGGTACCAGAAGTAGGTCTGGCCGTTGAAGGCGATATTCTGCGAGTACCAGCTATAGTATATCGGAAGCTCGTAGCTATTCGTGATCGCATCAATCGTGGTGACGTTTTCCGTGTAGGTCTCCGTAACATATTCGGTCCTGTATTCGGTCTCTGTAACGGCGCTGGTCACAGGGTACTCTTTGGAGACGCATGATGCAGCAAGCAGCAGCAGGAGCAGCGGAAGAAGCCTGGCTGTGAGATCGATGTTCTTCATTATTCAGAAAGCATTGCGGACCCGGTTTCCTGATAATAGCATAAGTACGGTAATCCATATTGTCAACGTTGCCGGGCCTTACCTCATACTGCGCCGTTACAACCTCTTGAGTCGAGAGGTGGAATACACTGAGTCGCCGCAGGCGATGGGAAAATGGATTGGCATAGTATATAATGCGGTTGATGTGAATATAAGGTTAAGGAGGAAGCAATGGCCGCGTATAAGAATAGCGCTCTCACCCTGTTGATGTTACTGGCGGTGGCCCTGGTTGCGTCTGCTCCCGGCTGTGCGGCTTTTCCGCAACAGCCCGCTGCGCCCGCTGCATCATCGGCGACCGTGATGGTGATCAGCCCGGACCAACTGGTCTTCACTATCGGGCAGGGCCAGGGGCCGACCCTTGACCAGGTACTCTCGGTCGTCAGTCAGGACGGCGGCATGCTTAACCTGTCGATGAGCGATAATGCGCACTGGATCGTTTTGCTGCAGGTACCCGGCGCCGCAACTACTCAAACCACCGACGCCAGGGTAAACGTCGATGCAACCGGCATGGCCCCCGGTCAGTACACCGGTATCATCACGATCACCGCCGACGGCGCCGTCAACAGCCCGATTTACGTGCCTGTCTACCTCACCATCTTGCCGGGCGCAAATATTCCCGCCGAAGTGATTCCCGTCCCCATACCATCCTCAGTACCCCCCGCTGATTCGGCTGCTGTCTGGGTAAACCAGACTGAGTTCTATAAATATGCCAGCGTCAGCGCCCTGATCGTCAATGGAAGTGTGACAAACACGGATAAGTCATGGTATATGGGCAGCGTGAAAATCGTGGCGAATACCACCGGCAACAACGTCACAATCACTGCACAGATACCACCCGGGGAAACCGTCATGTACAACCGCTATATTCCCAGCTACCAGAAAGACACGGTCAGGCTGAGCTATACCTGGTACAAGCCGTAAGTCAAGCACATCGTCTCCCTGCAGGAAGCGATATCTCCGCCCACGCTTCAGTATCGACCATTGGTAGTAGCCCGTCAACCGCCCGGGCTACTACTTTTTTATTACGGCGAATCATACCCCCAGGCCGCCAATACCGTACTTGTGACCGTGTGACGACGGACTGCAGTGCGGCATAATTAGAACATGAGAGCTATAGTACTAAGGTCACAGACAAACCAGTACCGATGCCTTATTGTATTAACAGGATCTGCATCATAGAATTGATGCGTCGAGAAAAATTAAGATCAGGAGAAATGGAATGAGCGAGATGAAATCGATAGTTGGGACAGTCAAAACCGATTGGAAGGCACAGGCTCTCTTCTGGTCTATGGTGATATGCGGGATGCTGATCATCAGCTCGGTAGTCATAGTTGCCCGTATGATTTAATTTGCGGTTCTCCTCCCAAACTGCAGGGGGCGCCGGCACTCAGGCGTCCCCTGCTTTTTTATTGCAGCTCTGCCGGATTAAACAGCATCCTTAACGGCCTCAACTTCAAGCCGTACTGCGGCTATATGCACGACGTCCGAAGCGTCAGGAGGGTATTGGCGCAGGTATTCCTCCACAACCTCATTTATGAAATCCTGCTGCATGACTTCGGGTACTCTGTGTATAAAAGGATGCCAGGTTGTGCGGAACCAGCCTGCCAGTCCTTCTTTGCCGTGCTGTGCCATATCTCTGGAGATAAGCTCTATACGCTGCGGTTTGAGCCCGGCTTCGGGCAGCCATACGCTGTATTCTTCCGTCCCAAAGAAGCTGTAGGGAGGGATGAAGCCTTTAAAATAAGGTGACCATTCGGGCTTAGCCGTAACATCCTGGACCACTTTAATCATATCGGCGACATTGCCCCGGCCGCCCATCTGCAGCAAAAGCCTGCCCGGAGATTTCAATCCCACATATATGCCTTTCAGGACGGAGCGGTGGTCGCTGACCCAGTGAAGGACGGCGTTGGAGAAAACAATATCGTACTCCTGGCGGAAATTAAGCTCACAAGCATCCATATGGATGAAGCGCAGGTTGGGGAATTCACCAGGCGTAAAAGTCCGGCAGGCCAGCCCGATCATTTCCTGGGAGCTATCGATGCCGGTTGCCGAGCCCTGCGGCAGGAGGGCTGCGATCTCGGCAGTGACCTTGCCGTCGCCGCAGCCTATATCCAGCACACGCTCGCTGCCTTTCAGGCCGAGTTTGGCGATAAGCTCGCGGCCCAGTCTGAGCTGAGCTTCGGAACTTTTCTGGTAATCACGCGCATCCCATTTGTGCATTGCTATGAGTTTAACATGTTTGGAAACAAATTTTATTGACCCGGCCAATATCATTTGATTGTAGCAATCGGTCTCAGCGGCCTTATTTCGGTGGCAATGATTGAAAGCGACTGCGGACCCCTGCGCTGGATATTGCCCCGCACCTCCATCCATCCGCAGCGGAAGAGCACCCTGCCACATCTCTCCTGCACGTCACTGAATACTGTGACATCGGCCACGCCGCTGCCGTCCTCCAGTATGATATAGACCACGCGCCTGCCGGTGCGCGTGGGTGGGGTCTGGTAGCGTATGACCGATCCCGCGATTTTCACAGCCTGCCCGGTGGTCAGGGACGGCAGGTCGCTGATGCGGGTGAAGCCCTCGCCCAGGTTACAGAAGTCCAGGGGGTGGGCGGAGAGGTCGAGGGAGAGAAGCTCGCGCTCGGCCAGGAGGCGCTCTTTCTCTCTTGGATCACTGTGGGGGCGGGTTTTTAAACCCGCCCGCGTCTCCGGGCGGACCTGAAGGTCCGCCCCTACGGTTTCTTTGAAGAGGTCAGGGTTATCATGGAGAAACCTGCGTTTGTGTTGCAGGAGGCCGGATATCTCCACCAGCATCTCCCCGCGGCTGCCGAAGGCATCGAGCGCTCCCACTTTAACCAGGTTCTCCATCATGGGCTGGCTGGCCTCCACGCGCAGGGCGAAGTCGCGCAGGGAGGTGAAGAGCCTCCTGCCCCTCTGGCTGATGATGGAGCATACCGCTGCGCTGCTTATGCCCTTCACCTGGCACAGACTGACGCGTATTGCGTCGCCTTCCACCGTGTAAAGGTCGGAAGATTTATTCACATCAGGCGGAAGGACGGCAGCCCCGCAGCGGCGGGCCTCGGCGGCCAGCACGCGCGGCGGATAATAGCCCATGGGCTGGTTGGAGAGTATGGCGGCGAAGAACTCGGCCGGATAATGGCATTTCAGCCAGAGCGTCTGGTAGGAGAGCACGGCATATGCTGCGGCGTGCGCCTTGCAGAAGCCGTAGGCGGCGAAGGCGGCGAGATGCTCGAAGACTTCCTCCGCGACGCCGCGCTTGATTCCCCTCCGCATGGCGCTGTTGATGAAGGAGAGGCGCATCTTCTCCATCTCCTCGTGTGTGCGGTCGTGAGTCATGGCGCGGCGGAACCCGTCGGCCTCGGCATAACTAAGGCCTGCCAGGTCGTGTGCCACACGGAGCACCTGTTCCTGGTAGAGTATCACGCCCAGCGTCTCGCCCAGGGCGTCTTCCAGGCAGGGGTGCGGGAGGCTCACCGGCTCCTGCCCGTGGCGACGCGCCAGGTAGACCTTGTCCATGCTGCACTTGAGCGGGCCCGGGCGCACCAGCGAGAGCGAGACGATGATATCGTCGAAGGTACGCGGCAGCAGGCGTCCCGCCATCTCCCTCTGGGCCGGCGATTCGAGCTGGAAAACTCCGATAGTCTTGCCCGCGCACAGCATGGCGAAGGCCGCCGGGTCGTCGCGCGGTATGTTATCGATGTCTATCTCCAGGCCGCGGTTCTCCCCGATGCTGCGCACGGCCTGCTCGATAACTGTGATGGTGGGCAGCGCCAGCAGGTCTATCTTGACCAGGCCCAGCGTCTCGATGTCGTCCTTGTCATACTGGCTGATGATGTCCCCGCCGCTGGAAGGCTCCAGCGGTACGAGGTCGGAGAGCCGCCCCTCACCTATGAGCAGCCCGCCCAGGTGCACCGACAGGTGCCTGGGGAAGCCGTCTATGGCGGCGCACAGGCCGAAGAACTCCTTTAGCTCGGGCCTTTTGTAAACGGTGCTGTCCTTTAGCTCGGGCAGGGTATCCGCCTTCTCCATCAGTTTAGACGCGGAGAGCCAGTGTATGCCCTTGCAGGCCTCTTCGATAACGGGCTGCGGAATCTGCAGCGCCTTGCCCACATCACGGATGGCGCCGCGCGCCAGATAGGTATTGATGGTGGCGACGCAGGAGACGTTGTCCTCACCGTATTTGCCGATGATGTAATCGCGCACCTCGTCCCGCCGCCTCCGGTCGATGTCGAGGTCTATATCGGGCGGCTCGTTGCGCAACGGATGCATGAAGCGTTCGAAGAGCAGGTTGTAATGGACAGGATCGGCAATGCTGATATCCAGCGCGTAGACCACCAGGCTATTTGGTGCGCTGCCGCGGGCCTGGCAGCGTATACCACGCTCCCTGGCCCAGCGCACGATATCCCATACTATCAGGAAGTAGCCGCAGAAGCCGAGCCCCTCGATGGTTGTGAGTTCCATCTCCAGGCGGGCGGACAGCCCCGGCGTGAGGCTGCCGTATTTGCGTTCCGTACCCTCGTAAGCCAGCCGGCGCAGTACCCCCGGGGCTGTCTCACCCGCGGATAAATCGAATTGAGGGAAACGCGGCCTGCCCAGCTCGAGGTCGAGGTTGCAGAGCGAGGCGATCTCAAGGGACATTTCGACGGCGCCGGGGAAGCTTTTGAAGAGGCGCGCCATCTCGGCGGGCGATTTGAAATACTGCTCCACCGTGCGCGGGCCGGGAAGTTGTGAGGCGGGCACGATATGTCCGATGGAGTTGAGCAGTTCCCGGGTGCGGTAGTCGCGCATGTTGAGATAGTGGACATTGTTGGTGGCCACCGCAGGTATGCCATGCTTGCGGGCCAGGCCATGAAGCAGGTGACACAGGGACGTGCCTTCCCTGGCGGGATAACGGGTCAATTCGATGAAGAAGCTGTCGCCGAAGACCTCGCGGTAGAAGCCTGCTGCCAGGGCGGCGCCGTGCTTTTGACCGTCGGCCAGCAGCGAGGGTACCTCGCCCAGCCTGCAGCCGGAGAGGGCGATAAGGCCGGCATGATGCCTGTCCAGCAGGTCGCGTGTGGCGGCCGGCTTATCCCCGTGCCTGCCGCAATGCATGGCGGTAAGCAGTCTGCAGAGGTTGGAGTAGCCCGTCATATCGCTGCAGAGCAGGGTGAGGTGGTAGCCCCCCTCGAGATCTACCTCGGCCCCGATAATAGGCTTGACGCCGGATTTTTTAGCGCTTTCATAGAACCTTACGGCGCCCGTCAGGCGGTTGTGGTCGGTGAGTGCCAGTGCGGGCATGCCGAAATGGCTTGCTTTATCTACCAGTTGAACCGGGCCGGCAGCGCCGTCCAGGAAGCTGTAGTAAGAATGTACATGCAGATGTACGAAGGACAAGGCAGTAGCCTCCTCTCAATCAGTCGAGCACGCGGCGCAGGAACCAGATCGAATCGCTCTTGCACAGCTCGTAAATACCGGTGCCCTGCCGCTCGGCGGTGACACGGATGAGGATGCGCACCTGCTCCCCGTTCCACCACTCCGAAGCCTCCCTCCACCAGGACAGTATTTCTACCACCCGGTAAAGGCGCCGGCGCCAGATGAAGGCCGTCGGAACGGACTCCCTGCTGACATGGACGGTTATCGGCTCATCAATCCGTCTCGACACCACGCGCCACCCCCTTTCACAAAGGCGTGCCAGGATTATAATAGAACAAATGTTCTAATGTCAAATCGGGTATGTGGTCTTCGTGGTTTTAAGTCCGGGGGTCAAAGCGCCCGGCAGGCATAAAGACAAAGCCCAGGCCTGACAATGGCCTGGGCTTTTGGACTGTTTGCAGATCGAGGTTCAGTGTTCGGTAATTTCAAACGCCGTCTGCCCGGACCCGGGGCTTTATCTCCAGGCCGGGCTGACGTTGTTGGATTTGCCGTAGGTGAGGCGGTGGATATTGGAGCCGTCGGCGTTCATTATGTAGATGTCCCTGTTGCCGTTGGCATCCGAGACGAAGACTATTTGAGTTCCGTCGGGCGACCATACCGGGTTGCGGTGGTCATCAATGGTTTCCGTGACTTTTTTGGCTGTCAGCATGGGGAGGGGGGATGACGCGTCCATGACCCAGATATCGCCTTTGGCGGCGGTGCCCCTGGTCCAGACGATTTTATTTGTGACCGGAGACCAGTCGGGATCGGAACCGTCCGCATCCATAAACAGACCGAACTTCTTCTGATCGCTGCCGTCCGGATTCATGGTGTACAGGATTGGGGTTACGCTATCGCCGTCGCGGTTGGAGGAGAAAAGGATTTTGGAGCCGTCAGGCGACCATGTGGGCACGCTGTTCCATGCCATCTTCTCATGCTCGTGGGAATGGCCGACTTCTGCGGAAGCTGACTCGTCATGGGTTTTCAATGTCGTGCTGTCCGTCAGTTGACGAAGGTTACTGCCATCTGAGTTTATGCTGAATATCTCGAGGCTTTGCGCGCCGTCTTTATCGTGGATTACGCCTACAAATACGATTTTCGTGCCGTCCGGCGACCACCTGGGGAGTCCATCCCAGTTGGGCCTGATGGTCAACTTCCTGCGGTCGCTCCCATCGGCATTCATGCTCCATATCTCGTAGTTACCAGACCGGTTGGAGGTAAAGACCATTTTGGATCCATCGGGCGACCACCTGGGCAGTCCATCCCAGGTCTGGTTCTCGCTGGATATTAACCGTGTATCCGTGCCGTCGGGGCTGATCGTATATATGTGCAGGGCTTGATCGAGGTCGGAGGTGTAAGCAATGAGACCCGGAAGCCCGGACGGCTTATAGTCCGTGGCCGGACCTGCGCAGGCAAATAACGATGATGCAGACAACGCAAGCAGGCCGGTAAGGCACAGCAATTTAAACAGTTTGAAATTGGACATGGTGATCCCTCCTTGGACTGAAGTATCTTGTTCAGGAAAGTATAATTGCAGCATTGAATATTGGCAAATATGCGCCGGCAGGTGCGATCCGGGTATTCAGGCAGACTTGCGCGTGGCCATAAACTCGACAGCCCAGTCATGCATGGTGCGGGGTGGATGGTGGTCCGCCTCGTTGCGCACCAGGGACAGGGAGCCGTTTGGTTGATTCATATGGCCTCCGCGATAGTAGTTATTTTGGCCACAAAGGCGTACGCAGCAGCTTCAGCTTATCTGCGAGCGGCCAAGTTCGCGCAGGACACGCTCAAAGACCACCATGTCCTGTGCGGAGAAATTCTTGCGGATGGAGGAGTCCAGCTCGTCCGCGAAGCCGATGATACGCGGCCCGACCTCCCTCGCCTTCTCTGTAAGGTAAACCAGTGCCGACCTGCGGTCCTCCGCGTTGGGCCTGCGTTCCACGTAACCGTTTTTCTCCATGCGATCGAGGATGCCCGTGATAGTTGAACCGTCCAGCGCCACTTGCTGCCCCAGTTCGCCGATGGTTATCCCGTCTCCCATCCAGAGGGCGTTGAACACCATGTACTGGGGCGTGGTCAGGTTGAAAGGCGACAGCCGGGAATCATAGTGCTCGTAAACGCGGCGCATCACACGGCCGACATTGAAGCAGATGTACTTATCAAGCTCATTTACCATAATTTAATACTTTTAGCACAAAATATCTGTATACAATATAATAATTATGCGTTTGTTTGTCAAGTGGTGGTAGGGGTGTTATGGAGTGTATCAGCCCGTCTTTCCGATCCATCGTATGCCGAACAGGAAACGCATGCCCAGGTTCAATATGGTAATCAACAGGCGCTACCCAGGCGAAGCGTTTGAGCGCATCCAGTGTGCGCGGGAGAATCCGCGAATAATGAATTGACACGGGCTGGCGGATTGCTCAAAATGGAGCGTGTGGATATTTATACATTTTACTCGTTAGAGTGGGATAGCCTTGATGGAAATGTAACCGATGGTGTGGCCGTGCGCGGGGGATTGGGAAATAATGATAGTGCGCGTTTCGATATAGTGAAATTGCATTCTGTACAGAGGCTTATCACGGCATGCTCCGGGGCTGCCAGAGGTATGAATTGAACAAGAAATTATTAAAAGGTATCGGGATCGCCTTCATCGTGTCTGCGGCGATAGCCTCAGGCTTCGGCTGCCGGACCGTTCCCACCGATAATGTCAGCCCTACCGACGTAATTGGGCCTGCTACCATCCTTGTGGAAAATACGTCTTTCTCGTTGCAGGTTAAGCCGCTGAAACCCGACAGGGTGGAGCTGGTCGAGCAATATGATGCCATGCTGTTTACGCTTTGCATCAGGGAGGTGCGAGGCAGCGAGGAGAAGCTTTATGCGGTCGGCGAGATCTGGGGGATGACAGGGGATGATAACAGGGACCGGCTTGTGGAGTTTATCCGCTCAACCTTAACCGATGTCATGGAGGGTAAGAGCAGGTAGTGGATCTGCAGGAGACTTTAAGCGGTATAAGCCTGCCCGGTTTTTCGGCCTTTATGCTCGGCGTTATGGCATCCATCGGTCCCTGCACGCTCGCCACTAACCTGGCGGCACTGGCATATATCAGCCGCAGGATATCCGACCGCCGGTTTGCCGTCACCAGCGGCGCCCTGTACACACTGGGCAGGATGATCACCTACTCGGTACTGGGCATGCTTATCATTTATGCGGGACTGAGCATCCCTTTGATCGCTAACTTCCTGCAGGATTTCGGCGAAAAAGCCACCGGCCCCCTGCTGATATTGGTCGGCCTCGTTATGCTCTTCCTGGACAGGATATCCTTCGGCGAGCATAGCAGTACAGTGGCAAATGCCGCCGGCAGGCTGGCCGATATGGGCCTGATGGGGGCGTTGCCGTTGGGCATCGTCCTGGCCCTGGCATTCTGCCCTTACAGTGCGGTGCTATTCTTCGGAGTTCTGATCCCGCTTGCCTTTCAAACAAAAGGCGGTGTCGGGCTGCCCGCCTTGTTCGCACTGGGCACCAGCCTTCCGGTGCTGCTCTTCGGCACCATGCTTACACTGGGGGTGACAGGTGCCGCAAAATGGATTAATGCCATCAGCAGTGCGGAAAAAAATATCAGGATAGCCATGGCCATACTTTTCATTGTGATCGGCCTTGTATATACATGGCAGTGGCTGAATCCTTATTGATTGACTCGTCAGGTAATACTTTTTGCTCTCATTTCTGCTACAATATTGTTGTAATATATTTTTTACTGTGGTAATCTGTTACAGTGTTGTCGGGAGGAAATATAAGCGGTCGCGTTTATATATATAAATAAAATAGGTAGGAGGTTGTAACATGGCTGATGTATACGAAAAAAAACCCTGGCTCGCATCTTACGACAAACATGTGCCTGCAAAGTTGCAGTATCCCGACACGACTTTCTGGGAGATGCTGGAACCCGCTTTCAAACACGATCCCAAGCGCGTGGCATTGTACTACATGGGTACTCCTTTCACCTTCAAGCAGATAGACGAGATGTCCAATCGTTTTGCCAATCTGCTCAAGAAAATCGGCCTGAAAAAGGGCGATACTGTTGGAATAAATCTTCCAAATCTGCCGGCCTATTACATCGGCCTGCTTGGCATACAGAAGGCAGGCTGCGTGGTTACCGGCGTGAGTCCGCTGTTGACAGCGGAAGAGCTCAACCACCAGCTTAAGGATTCCGGCGCCAAGGTACTGGTTACGCTCGATGCCCTTTACCCGAGGGTGATCAAGGGCATCGGAGGCACGGAGCTAAAGGCCATCGTGTTTACCGGCATTGCCGATTACATCCCACCGGTGATGGCCACCATGGGGAAAATGCTGAAGAAGATACCCACGGGCAAGGTTCTTCCCATACCGGGCATTGAGATATACAACTTCAAAGATGTGATGAAGAGCATGCCGGCCACACCTGTAGCGGAGAAGGTCAGCATGGATGACACCTGTGTTATGCAGTATACGGGAGGCACCACAGGCCTGCCCAAGGGCGCCGAGCTGACGCACCGCAACATCACCAATCAGATGTTCCAGATCGCGACCTGGCTGGACACCAAGATGGGCGAGGAGGTCGGAATGACGTGCTTCCCGCTCTTCCATATAGCCGGCCTGATAGTGTGCACGACTATGTTTTCCAAGGCCATTACACAGATCGCGGTACCCAACCCGCGCGACCAGAAATTTATCATTAAGAACATGAAGAAATACAGGCCGAACATAATCGGCAACGTGCCGACGGTTTACCTGGAGCTTATCAAACAACCGGACTTCAAAGCCTATGATTTCAGCGATGTCCAGTATTTCGTCAGCGGCGCCGCGCCGTTCCCTCCCGAATATATCAAAGACTTTGAGAATATAGTGGGCGAGAGCAAGCTGATAGAGGTCTACGGCATGACCGAGACCAGTCCTCTCATCACCGCCAATCCGCGTTTGGGCAAGAAGATTCCCGGCGCGGTGGGAATACCCTTCCCCGATACGGAGATAAAAATCGTTGACCCTGCAACCGGCGAGTCCGTGCCATTCAACGAGCCGGGCGAGGTAGCCGTGCGGGGACCGCAGGTATTCACCAAGGGCTACTTCAAGAAGCCGCAGGAGACGGCCAACGTGTTGCGCGACGGATGGATGCATACGGGCGACGTGGGTAAGATGGATGAAGACGGGTACCTGACCATTGTGGACAGGCTCAAGGACATGGTCAACGTCTCAGGGATGAAAGTGTTTACACGTGAACTTGATGACGTTATCATGGAGCATCCTGATGTAGATATGGGTGCAACCGTGGGCATACCCGACCCGGCAAGGCCCGGTTCGGAGATTGTGGCGTCGGCCATCGTATTGAAGGCGGGCATTGAAAAGAGCGACGCTGAGAAATCGAAGATCACCGACTACCTGCGCGGCAGGGTTGCACCCTACAAGGTGCCCAAGAAGATAGAGTTCTTCGATCAGCTTCCCATCAGTGCTGTGGGCAAGATCCTCAAGAGGGAAGTCCGTACCCTTATGAGCCAGAAACCTAAGTAATACACCGAGGAGAAAAAATGAATAAGCGTCCCGTATTCCGCACCGAACTTTGCGATATTCTGGGTGTCGAATACCCGGTGATGCTGGCAGGGATGGGGACCGCAGGCGGTTACACTTTAACCGCCGCGGTTTCCAACGCCGGCGGCCTGGGTATGCTCGGCGCCACCTTCCTCTGGCCCGACGAACTGAGGGCTTGGATCAGGAAAACACGTGAACTGACCGATAAACCCTTCGGCGTGGATATACTGCTGCCGGCAGCTATCCCCAAGGATTTCGACCTGGGCAAGCTCAAGGAATATATTCCGCCCGAGCATACAGCTTTCGTTAAGAAAATGGCGAAGGATTTCGGCGTGGAGGGCGCCAGGATGAAGGAGTGGCCCATCTCCGAAGAATTCGGCAGGAGCCAGTTCCAGGTGGTCAAGGAGGAAAAGGTGCCGTTTTTCGCCCTGGGTCTCGGCACGCCCGACTGGCTGATACCCGAGGCGCATGAGGCGGGCATCAAGATTGTTTCGCTGGTCGGCAACGTGCGCAATGCAGTTCGGATCAAAAAGATGGGCGCTGACCTCATCATAGCCCAGGGACATGACGCCGGTGGACACACCGGCAGGATAGGTACCTTTGCCCTTGTGCCACAGGTGGTCGATGCCGTCGCTCCCACCCCGGTAGTAGCTGCCGGGGGCATAGCCGACGGCCGCGGCCTGGTCGCCGCGCTGGCCCTGGGCGCCATCGGCGCCTGGTGCGGGACTGCTTTCCTAGCAACCCATGAATGTTTCGTCGACTTCATCGAACTCGGCATGCTCAATAAGCCGACAATAGACGCCTACTATCGCAAACTTGTCGAGTCTGACGAGGAAGAGGAACAGATAACCCGCATCTACAGTGGCAAGACCACCAGGGCCTTTAAAAATAAGCTCAACGAGACCTGGGAGAAATCCGGGCTAAAGACACTGCCCATGCCGCTGCAGAGCATGCTGGTCTCCGATCTTTTACAGGGCATGATGGAGAAAGGCGAAGCCGAGTACTATCCCATGTTCGCCGGCCAGATTACCGGCCTGATCAAGAAAATCAGGAGCACACAGGAGGTCATGGACGATATCATCGGCGGGGCCGTAACGATAATGCAGAAAGAATTCCCTGCAGAGGTAACCATCAAAGCCTGAGCGCCGGCATACGGTGACAAGAGAGTCAACCGGAGTAAATGAAGGATATGTACATGGAATATGAAGGTCTGATACTTGAAAAGAAAGGTTATGTGGCCACACTGACCATGAACAGACCGCACAGGTTAAATGCGCTGACGGGTGAGATCAGCAACGAGTTTTTACCCAAAATATTCAGGGATATACGGGAGGATGACAGCGTCCGCGCCCTTATTATAACCGGCGCGGGCAAAGGGTTCTGCACCGGCGCCGACATCGTTATATTCAACCAGGCGGCCGAGGAAGGAAGGCTGCAGGATCTGCTGGAGCCGCGCGGTCAGACAATCGGCGGAGCGTTCGTTTTAGGGCTCTATAATCTGGATAAGCCGGTTATTGCCGCTGTCAACGGCGTAGCTGCCGGCGGCGGAGTGTCGCTGGCGTTGCTGGCCGATATCAGGATCGCCTCCGAAAAGGCCTTATTCAACCTGGCCTTCGTCATGCGAGGATTGATACCGGATTGCGGTTGTACCTACCTTATGCCTCGTTTGCTGGGGACCGGACGTTGCTACGAATATATGTATACAGGTGACTCCATCGACGCGCGCGAGGCGGAGCGCATCGGCCTGGTAAACCGGGTGGTGCCGCATGAGAAGCTGATGGAGGAGGCGGAAGCCCTGGCGGCCAGGATAGTGCAGGGGCCCCCGCTGGCCTTCAAGCAGATCAAACGTGCCGTTCAAAGCGGTCTGCACAACACACTCGAACAGCAGCTCTATATCGAGACCTATGCGCAGAAATACCTCATGGGAAGTGAGGATTTCCGGGAGGGGCTTAACTGCTTTAGAGAGAAGCGCCTGCCGCAGTTTAAAGGACGCTGAAAGCTACTGACAAAACAATTTTGCATAATAATTAGGAGGTTAACCCGATGAAAGATTTCGACGCCGTAGTCGTGGGGGCGGGGCTGGGTGGACTGTCCGCCGCAACCTACCTGGCCAAGGCCGGCAAGAAGGTTGTGATACTGGAGAAGCATAATGTGCCCGGAGGATACGCAACCTCATTTCTCAGGGGGCGTTTCGAGTTCGAGATCGCCCTGCATCAGCTCTCAGGATACGGAACCGAAACTGATATGGGTCCGATCTGGCGTATCCTGCATGACAGCGGCGTCTCCGACAGGGTGGATATACTGCATATACCCGACCTGTATCGCAGCATCTTCCCCGATTTCACCATCGGGATTCCTCTCGGCAGGCAGAATTACGAGGACGCTCTCTGCAGCCAGTTTCCACACGAGGCCGCCGGCATAAAAAAATTCACACAAATTATGTTTGATTTCGCCAGGCAGGCAATGAGATCCATGCGTGTGGGCATGAAGGCCGTCATGCAGAATCCATCCGAGTACCCCGAGCTGGTCGGCAACTTCGGCAAGACACTCTCCGAGGTGCTTAATCCCCTGGTATCGGACGAGAAGGCCCGCGCGGTCATAGGCCAACTCTGGGGCTATTTCTGCCAGCCGCCTTCCAAGATGGCTTTCCTTATCTACGCTCTTGGCCTGGTCAGCTACATCAGGTTTGGACCGGCCCACGTCAAAGGGACCTCGCAAAACCTTTCGCAAGCCTTTATCGATACCATGGAATCCTATGGTGGCGAGATATGGTTCAACAATGGTGCAAAGAAAATCCTGGTCAAGGACGGCAAGGTACGCGGCGTACTGGCCGAGGACGGAACAGAAATAGTCTCGCAGCACGTCGTGTGCAGCGCCAATCCCGTGACCACCAGTCTGGAACTGGTCGGCCGTGATAACATGCCGGGCTGGTATCTCAACCGCCTGGGCGGATGGACCGGCGGCGCCAGCACCTTTAACATTTACCTGGGCCTGGACTGCTCTTGCCAGGATGTCGGGCTGAACGTCCACGAGAATTTCGTCAATAATACCTATGACCTGGACAGGCAGTATGAAAATATGCGCCACTCGCTCGATTACGAGCCGGACGGCAACGCTGTGGTGGCCTACAACGTGGTTGACCCCACTGTTTCACCCAAGGGTACGGCGTCGGTGGTAGTCACCCAGATCGCCTATGCCGATCCCTGGCTTAAGCTTTCCCCAGCGGACTATATCGAGGCCAAGAACAGGATGGCCCGGAAAGTGCTCAAGCTGGCCGAAAAGGCAGCCCCCAATTTGAAGGACCATATCGAAGTAATCGAGATAGCCACGCCGCTGACCAACATGCGCTATACGGGAAACCCGCGCGGCAGCATCATCGGATTCGATGAGAACTTCACGGGCACCGGATTCCTGCGTATACCCATGCGAGGGCCGCTGGAAGGGCTGTATTTCGCCAATGCCTGGGTCAATATCGGTGGCGGCTTTGAGTCCTGCATAGCTTCGGGCGCAATGGCTTCCCGCGAAGTGCTGAGGGACATGGAGAAAGGAGCCTGGGAAGCCGGCGAGATATCCCATATGCAGGAATCGCTGGAAAAACAGAAGGTGCAGCCTCACGAGTTGGAAGATACCATCACACCGCAAGAAAAGGTTGTGGCCAGCATTCATCCACGCAGGCTGCATCTCAAGGTCAAGGAGATCATCGGTGAAACGGCCAGCGCTAAAACCTTCAGGCTGGAATCGAAGGACGGCAAGTTGCCTTACTTCCGAGCGGGCCAGTATATCAACCTCTTTGTCGAGATCAACGGCGTCAGGACATCACGGCCCTACAGCATATCGTCGGCGCCGGGCAAACCGTATTATGACATCACAGTCCGCCGCGTCGATGGCGGATTCGTTTCGCATTACCTGCTTGACAAAATCAAGGTAGGGGACAGTTTTGAGTCCACCGGCCCCAACGGCTATTTCTACTATGAGCCGCTGATGGATTCCTCCGACCTCGTTTTACTGGCCGGGGGCAGCGGCGCTGCGCCTTTTATGTCGATTATCCGCGAGGCTGTTGAAAAGAAAGCGGCTTTGAAGATACATCTGATCTACGGTAGCCGCAAACCGGATGACATAATCTTCGATAAAGAACTGAAAGAAATCACCACTAAAAACAAGGACATCAAAGTTGACTACGTTATCAGTGAACCTCCTGCAGGCTGGAAGGGCTCTTCAGGTTTCCTCGATGCCAAGGTTATTTCAGGCTTGACGGGCGATCTGAAAGGCAGGACAGTGTTTGTCTGCGGCCCGGCGCTTATGTACGAGGTTTGCGGATCGGCCCTGACCAAGCTGGGCGTGTCTGCCAGGCGAACCAAGCGGGAGGCCTACGGGCCGCCGCAGGATATCACTAAAGAGCCTGCGTGGCCCGGGATAGCGGCGTCCAAGGAATTTGAGGTCATCGAAATGAGGAGCGGCAAGAAGGCCAAGGCCAGGGCCGGCGAGCCGCTGATGAATTCTCTCGAACGGGCTGGCATCGTGGTCCCGGCCATTTGCCGATCGGGCGAATGCACGGCCTGCCGCACTAAATTGGTCTCGGGCAAAGTATTCACCCCCTCCAGGGTGCACCATCGCCAGGCAGATAAAAAATCGGGCTATATCCATCCCTGCATGAGCTATCCGCTTGACGACCTGCGTATCAGGGTGTAAAAGTAAATTGAGAGTATATAGCTAAGGAGGCTGACAATGACTACGAGAACAGTGAATTTAATGGTGAAAACACCGATCAAGGCACAGCAGGTGGCGCTCGAGGCGCTCAGCGCCGATGCCAGGGCAACCCGCCCCGGCTTCATCTGGTCCCTCGACCTGGAAAGGGCCAGGCTGGTGACGCAGTCGTATAAAAAGACCGAGGGAGAGCCAATTGCCCTGCGCCGCGCAAAGGCGCTGGCGCATATACTTGACAATATGACGATTTATATCAGGCCCGACGAAATGATCGTGGGCAACTATGCCTCCAACAGCGACTCCGTGCCCTTTTACCCTGAGTTGGCCTGGAAGTGGATAGCCAGGGAAACGGCACCGGGACAGGTCTATGAGAGCATGCTCAGCGATGAGGGCAGGAAAGAGCTCAAGGAGATCGGTGAATACTGGGGCAATCGCTCCATCCATCATATGAGCAAGAAATATCTTACCCCGGAGCTCAAGGAGGCCTTTTGGATCTTCAACTGGGAATCCGCCACGCCCAACTATGACAAGATACTATCCATCGGTTTGAAGGGAATACTGGAGGAAGCCAGGGAACGGCTTAAGAAGCTCGATCGGGAATACATGGACGAGACCATCAACGGCATCGATTTCGTTAAGAAAAAGGATTTCCTGGAGAGCACCATCATAACGCTCGAGGCAGTTTGCCGGTGGTCCAAGAGGTACGCTGAGCTGGCCCGCAGCCTGGCTAAATCCGAGAAAGAAGTCCTCAGGAAGGTGGAGCTGGCGAACATTGCTGAGGCCTGTGATCGCGTGCCTGAAAATCCGGCCCGTACGCTGCATGAGGCCATTCAGTCTTACTGGTTCATCCACCTGGTGGTGAACTTCCTCGAGATCCCGCAGGTGGGATCGGGAATACGTTTCGACGTGATTTTCAACCCGTTCTACGAGAAGGACCTGGCCGAGGGAAAGATCACCCGTGAATCGGCCCAGGAGATGGTGGAGTTTCTCTTCGTTAAATTCCAGGAGACGGGCTTTTTGCACGCTCCCATCTGGTCGGGTTTCGGCGGTGGAGCGCTGGGATTCCAGACCGTCACCATCGGCGGCGTGGATGCCAACGGCCGCGATGTTACCAATGAGATGAGCTTGATAATCCTGGATGCTACCATGACCGTTCGCGCCATCGTGCCGCCGCTCGCCTTGCGCTGGCATGACGGGATACCCGGTAAGCTGGTGGACAAGGCCATCGAGTGCCTGGCCTCAGGCATGCCTCAGCCGGCCATTTTCAACGACAAAGTGGTCGTATTAAGGCTGGTCAACATGGGCACTCCGCTTGAGGATGCCCGCAACTATTCCATTAACAACTGCATGGTACCCACCATACCAGGTAAAAACTTCAGCCATATATCGGCCTGGGCCAGTGGTGTCCCGGCGCCCCTTTGCCTCAACCAGGCGCTCGGCATCGATCCCCTGGCCATCTACAAGAAAGCCGGCAACAAAGTGCTCGATCCCGAGAAGATCGGATCAATGGATGATGTGTTTGAGGCTTTTGCAGAAAACTACCGGCTGGTCATACATCGCCTGGTGCGCATCGCCAACATTGCCGATGCCCTCTATAAAGAGTGGGCGCCGCGGCCATTTCTATCATCAGTGATTGACGATTGTCTGGAGAGGGCGCAGGATGTGCGTGACTGGAACTACATGCCCGATTACCGTGATGTGACCCTTTTCGGCCTTAACACCGTGGCCGATTCCCTGACGGCTATCAAGAAGGTGGTTTTCGATGATAAGAAGATCACCATGAAACAGCTCGTTGAAGCTCTCAAGAACAACTGGAAGGGCTACGAGGAGATCCGCCAGATGTGCCTGCGCGCACCCAAGTTCGGCAACGATGATGATTATGCGGACCTGACCTCCAGCGAGGTGGCCTGCAGGATAGAGGAGGAGACCAGCAAGTGTAAGACTAACTGGGGCACATCGGTGCACGTGGACGGTACGGCGGCCACCGCCTGGTGGAGCTTCGGCCGTGTCTGCGGTCCTACCCCGGACGGCAGGATGAGCGGAGATCCCTTTAACGACGGTACTATCTCGCCCATGGCCGGCCGTGACAAGAAGGGCCCCACCGCGGTACTCAAGTCCGTCGCGAAGGTAGACCCGCTTAAGAGCTGGAACCAACTCTTCAATCAGAGCTTCATGCCACAGTTTCTGGTGGGGCACAATGCCGAGGTCTTCGCTCAATACCTGAAGACCTTTGCCGACATGGGCATACACCACATCCAGTTCTCTACCGTCGGCAGGGAGACGCTGGAGGATGCCCAGGATCATCCCGAAAAGTATCCCACCCTGATGGTCAGGGTGGCGGGCTTTGCCGCGTACTTCATCGATCTCGACAGGAGCATCCAGGATTCCATCATAGCCAGGACTCCGCAGTGCTTTTAAACTCCCGGGAGGCCGGCGGAACGGTCGGTGATCAAGCTGAAAAGGACCTGAAAGGGCTGGTATTTAATATCCAGCGCTACAGCATTCATGATGGACCCGGCATAAGGACGACGGTCTTTTTTAAAGGCTGCCCGCTGCACTGCAAATGGTGTTCCAATCCCGAGTCTATCAGTCCGCAGCCCGAAATAATGGTGCGGGAAGCAAGGTGCAACGGCTGCCGCCGCTGTATAGATGTATGCTCCCCCGGAGCGTTATCGCTGGCCTCCACAGGTTTGTGGCTCGACCGGGAGAAGTGCGACCTTTGTCTGAAATGTATCGGTGCGTGCTGGGAAGACGCCATAGAGGTGGCGGGGAAATTCATGACGCTCGATGAAGTAGTTGAAGAGTGTCGCAGGGATGAGCCTTTCTATCATAATTCCGGCGGTGGCGTAACGCTTTCAGGAGGCGAACCGCTCTTGCAGGCGGACTTTGCCCTGGCTCTTCTGGAAAGATGCAAGGCATCGGGCCTCAATACTGCGCTCGATACCTCCGGACATGTGGCGTGGAGCGTGCTGGACAGGGCGCTCCACATTGCCGATCTCGTGCTTTTCGACCTTAAACATCTTGACGCTGACGAGCACCGTGACGGAACCGGCATGGATAATAAGCTGATCCTGTCCAACCTCGAGAAGGCCATGAGTTCGGGTCAAGCCAGGATCTGGATCAGGATTCCAGTGATACCCGGTTACAACGATACAAACCAGTATATGGAAGGATTGGCAAGTAAGCTGAGCGGAATGAAGGCCGATAAAGTGTCCATACTCGGATATCATGAGTTTGGACGTCCCAAATATCAGTCGCTGGGGAAGGCTTATCAGCTCAGCGGCCGCAAGCCGCTGAGCAGCGAACGTATCAATGAGATCGTCGATATATTCAAATCTGCCGGTTTAGACGCTACCGTAGGGTACTGACAACAAGATCAGCCAGTTCATTCTGAAAAACAAACAGCGCAAATAACATTAAGGGGCTTCGCCGAAGCGAAGCCCCTTGACCTTTCAGATCTGTGCTCCTCCCTACTCTCCCTCTGAGGAAAGCCTCAATCTTTTGCCTTATCCTTTATCTTTTGTAGCCTGTTTGCTACTTAACGGGGAGCTCGGGAGTTTTGTCTGCTCTCCCCTTTTGCACGTCCGCAGTCTATCTCTGCTCCTCCGGCAGGGGAGAGCAGGCCTGAGGAAAGTGCCATTCTACGAGCATGGCCTGTTTTTTGACCATTTCCTACCTCCCTTGGGGCTTATCGATCCAACTGCCCCTCAATTTCATGCTACTACTATTAGTCGGGGTGGTCAAACCGAATTGAGCGCGGCTTGCAGCTTGTCCGGCGGTGCTACATAATGTTGTGGTTGCGGAGACATATGATGGCGAAAAAAATGTTGCTGGGTCTTAACGGTGACGAGTTGAAACGGCTGGCAGCCGATCTCGGGCAGAGGGAGTTCCGCGGCAAACAGGTGGCCGATTGGGTTTACCGGCGCGGCTGCCGGCAGGTCGATGAAATGGCCGATCTCCCGGCTGCGTTCAGGATAAAGCTGGATGAGTCGTGGGAGGTGGGGCGCTCCTCTGTTGAAAAAATCAGTTTGGGAAAGGATGGCACGTTCAAACTGCTGCTGTCGCCTTACTATGGCGAGCTGGTGGAGGCCGTGGGTATGCCGTACGAGGAACGTTTCTCCTGCTGCGTGTCGACTCAGGTCGGATGCCCGGTTGGTTGTGCCTTCTGCGCCACAGGCGCCGGCGGTTTTAAACGTAACCTCGCGGCCGGCGAGATTATCGACCAGGTATTGACCGTGGGTGAGACCGCCATCCGGAAAAAAATGCTGGCTTCGGACGGCAGGATCAGCCACGTTGTCTTTATGGGAATGGGCGAACCGTTGCTCAACTACGAGGCGACCTTGGCGGCGGTGCGCCTGATAAACGATGAACTTAAGATCGGGATGCGCAATATAACTGTGAGCACTATCGGCTATGTTCCCGGGATATATCGCCTGGCCGCCGAAAGTCTGCAACTTACGCTGGCGGTCTCGCTGCATGCCGCCGGCGACGGTTTGCGCAGGAAGCTGGTGCCGGGCATGTCGCGCTACCTGCTGAAAGATATAATTGCGGCCTGCCAGCATTACATCAACCACACCGGTCGGCGTGTAACGTTCGAGTACTGCCTGCTGAAGGGAGTCAACGATAGCCCGGCTGAGGGGGCCGCCCTGGCCTCACTGCTTAAAGGGCTGAACTGTCATGTCAACCTGATTCCGTTTAACGAGGTTCCGCAAAGCGGTTACAGACATCCTGAGCCAGCTGTTATCATGGCTTTCCGGCGTGTGCTGGAGAATTCCGGCATAACTGTGACGCAGCGGGAACAGAAAGGGGCGGGTATTCAGGCGGCCTGCGGGCAACTACGGCGTCAAACCGGGTCCAAATAAGTAGACATACGGATTGTCAAGGACACTGCGGGACTCCTATCCAACTTGACTTTACGAGTAACTGTGTTAAAATTGACCGGTCAATTAACGATTGACCACAGCACGGGAACACCTCGCCCGCTGATGATGCGGATCGGAGTCGAAATGGATAATTATCCCTGGTTGAAGAATTATGATGAAGGTGTGCCTCGCACGCTCGAGCCTTATCCAAAAACGACCATGATCGATGTCGTCGATGAGTCAGCCAAAGCCAAGCCCTACCGCGCCATGTTCTATTTCAAAGGATACAAGCTTTTGTATGACGATTTTGTGCGGCAGAGCGATGCCCTGGCCGCCGGCCTGGTTGCTCTCGGGATAAAGAAGGGAGACCGTGTAGCCCTGCTCCTGCCCAACTCACCGCAGATGGTCCTCGCATTCCAGGGCATCTGGAAGGCGGGTGCAATAGCGGTTCCTATCAACCCTCTTTGCACGGAACATGAGCTTAAAGACGCATTGACCGAGGTGGACGCCGCTGCCGTGATCGTGCTTAATCCCTTTTATCGGGCTGTTAAGAATATTCAGGAAGATACCTCGATCAGGGCTGTCATAGCCACCAGTATCAAGGAATACCTGCCTGCGCATCTGGGGCTGCTCTTTACACTGGCCAAAGAGAAAAAAGCGGGTTACCGCATATCTCTGCAAAAGGGAGACGTATGGTTTCAAGACCTGCTGCGGAAATATCGAAATGTTCCCAGGCCTGATATGGAAGTCAAGCCTGAGGACCCGGCTGTGATACTCTTCAGCGGGGGTACTACCGGCACTCCCAAGGGTGCGGTGGGCACTCACGGCGCGCTGATGATGACGGCCATGCAGATCAACGCCTGGCTCAGCCCTGTACTGGAGCCGTGGGAGGACAGAGTGGCTCTGACCATGCCGCTCTTCGATGTTTTTGGATGTGCGGGCGCGTTGGGTACCGCCATGGTCAACCACTCGTCCTGCATCCTCATACCTAACCCGGGTGATATCACTGACGTGATCAAAAGCATCAGGAAATATAGACCGGCCTTCATGCCCGGAGTGCCGACGTTTTACATCGGGATCATGAACCACCCTCTGGTGAAATCGGGCAAGGTGAGACTATCGAGTATGAAGATATGCATAGTGGGCGCAGCCCCGCTTACGGTGGAAACCAAAAAGAAATTCGAGAGCATGACGGGGGAACGGCTGCTGGAAGGCTATGCTATGACGGAGACTATGCAGGGCGCAACGCTCAACCCCGTCATGGGCTTTAACAAAGAGGGCTCGGTGGGTATACCGTTGCCTGATGTAGTTATCAAAGTAGTAGATTCTGAGACAGGTCGGAGAAGAATGGAAGCCGGTGAGCTTGGCGAGATATGTTTTAAAGCGCCGAACCTTATGAAAGGCTACTGGAACCGGCCGCAGGAGACCGACGACATGCTCAGGGAGGGATGGCTGTACAGCGGCGACATAGGTTATCTGGACAGTGACGGGTATCTCTTTCTGCACAGTCGCAAAAAGGATATCATCAAGACCAGCGGCTCACAGGTCTGGCCGCGCGAAGTTGAGGAGATATTACATGAGCACCCGGCGGTTATGGAGGCCAGCGTGGCCGGCGTTCCCGATCAGTACCAGGGCGAAGCAGTTAAAGCATGGGTGGTGTTAAATGCCGGCATGACCTGTACGGCCGATGAGCTCAGGGAGCATTGCAGATCCAAACTATCAGCCTATAAGGTGCCACGCTACATTGAGTTTAAAGACAATCTGCCTAAAACCCAGGTAGGTAAAATACTGAGGAGGATATTGATCGAGGAAGAGACAATAAAAGCGGGAGGAGAAGCTAATCATACATAGCCGCTACACTAATAATGCAGGGAGGTTGAATTGATGACAGAATCATATCCGTGGTTTAAAAGCTATGACGCGGGAGTGCCGCATAGCCTGGAACCATACCCGCAGGTCACTTTTTTAGATGTGGTTGAGGATGCCGCCAAGAAGAGGCCAGATCACCGGTTCCTAATTTTCAAGGATAGGACCATCAGCTACAGCGAGCTTGTCCGGCTATATTCGGTGTTTGCGGCCGCTCTCAAGGCCAATGGGGTGAAGAAGGGCGACCGTGTTGCCATACTCCTGCCCAATTGTCCGCAGGGTTTCATCAGCTCTTTTGCAACCTGGAAGGCCGGCGCCATACCTGTGCCGCTCAATCCGATGTATACGGAGCACGAATTGCAACACTCGATTAAGGAATGCGGGGCCGAGGTTGCCATCGTACTGACACCTTTTTATGCCACCGTCAAGAAGATTCAGCCACAGACAAACCTGAGGCTGGTCATAGCCACTAATATCAAGGAATACCTGCCGCCTTTCCTTGCGACCATGTTTACGCTGCTCAAGGAGAAGAAGGAGGGTCACCGTATTACTCTCCAGGCGGGCGACCTCTGGATGGCCGAGCTTATGAGCAAACACGCCGGCGACGCTGCCCCTGATAACAATCCTGTCTCCGACGATGTTGCATTGCTGCTTTTCAGCGGAGGCACTACCGGCGTTCCCAAGGGTGTCATCATAACCCACAAATGCCTGATTGCCGAGGCCTGGCAGCTCAAGGTCTGGAACGATAGTGTGCTGACGGAATGGGACGATGTGGTCATGATGATCATGCCGCTCTTCCACGTCTACGGCTTCGCGGGGGTGATGGGTACCTCCATCATGGGGCACAATCCGCTTGCCGTTGTCCCCAACCCACGAGATCGCGATGATGTAGTGAAGACCATAAACAAGGTGAAGCCGGCATACTTCCCGGCCGTTCCCACGATGTTCATTGCACTGCTGGAGCATAAGCTGGTCAAGGCGGGCAAGGTTGATTTTAAATCCATGAAGCTCTGCGTGGCATCGGCGGCGCCGCTGCTGCCTGAGACCAAACGGCGTTTCGAGGAATTGACAGGCGGTAAGCTGATCGAAGGCTACGGCATGACGGAGCTGACCGCGGCTATCACCCTTGGCCCCGTAGAGGGTAAGTGGACGCCGGGATCGGCCGGCGTGCCCCTGCCCGATGTTATTCTGCGTATCGTTGATGTGGAGACGGGTGAGAAAGATATGCCGCTGGGGACAGAGGGTGAGATCGTTGCCAGGTGCCCGCAGATCATGGTGGGTTACTGGAACAGGCCGGAGGCCACGGCGGAGATGATCCGCAACGGGTGGTTATATACCGGTGATATCGGCTATCTCAACGATGAAGGTTGCCTCTTCATCACGTCGCGCAAGAAGGAGTTGATCAAGCCCGGCGGCTTCCAGGTCTGGCCGCGTGAGGTGGAGGAATGCATCAGCACCTATCCAAAGGTAGCGGAAGTAGGAGTGGCGGGCATCCCCGACGCTTACCAGGTCGAGGCTGTCAAGGCCTGGGTGGTTTTGCGTCAGGGGGAGACGGCAACAGTTGAAGAGATCCAGGCGCACTGCCGTGAGAAACTAATTGCCTATAAGGTGCCCAAGCACGTGGAATTCAGGACCGAGTTGCCCAAGACACTGGTGGGAAAGATCCTGAAGCGCATACTGGTTGAAGAGGAGATAGCCAAACAGAAAGCGGCCAAATAGTATATCGGTGAGGTAATTAGGCGTTCGGCGCTTAATCATAATAACAAATCAAAGGAGGTTCTAATCTTGTCCGACAAAAGGTGGTTAAAAAACTATGACAAAGGGGTCCCTGCTTCGCTGGAACCCTATCCCCAGAAGACACTTGTTGACTATGTAGATGATGCGGTTAAAGAACATCCCGATTACCCGATGGTGCTGTTTAAGAAGAGAAAAATGTCCTATGCTGAGATCCAGAAACTCAGTGATGAGTTCGCCGCGGCTCTGACGGCCAGGGGCGTAAAGAAGGGCGACCGTGTTGCCTTGATCATGCCCAATTGCCCTCAGGCTATTATCTGCCGCTGGGGCGCATGGAAAATCGGCGCGATTCTGGTACACATGAATCCCATGTATACAGAGTCCGAGCTCGAACATGCCCTCAAGGACTGCGGCGCCGAGACCGTCGTGGTCTTGACCCTTTTCTATAATACCGTGAAGAAATTGCAGCCGCGCACCAAGCTGAAGCTGATTATAGCTACCAGCATCAAGGATTACCTTCCGCCTGTGCTCAAAGTGTTATTCACACTGGTCAAAGAGAAAAAGGAAGGCCATCGCATAGTGCTGCAGCCCGGCGATTTCTGGCTGACCGATCTGATAAAAGCCCAGGCCGGAGCGAAACGGCCCGATATCAAAGTGCTACCCGGTGATGACGCCCTGATACTTTTCTCCGGTGGCACAACCGGCACGCCCAAGGGTGTAGTCGGTACGCACCATTCGCAGGTCATCACGGGGCTGCAGTTCAGCAGCTGGTTCGGCGAGATTACCGAGCCCTACAAAGACGTAATGATGCTGGTCCTGCCGCTTTTCCACTCGTTCGCCACGTATGCGGTAATGAGCACGGCCATCGTCGGGCACGCGGCGCTGTCGCTTGTACCCAATCCCCGCGACCGCGACGACGTGGTGGCTACCATTAATCATGACAAGCCTTCATTCTTCCCCGCTGTGCCTGCCATGTTCATCGCGTTGCTGGAGCATCCCGCAGTCAAGGCGGGCAAGGTGGATTTCAGCTCGATGAAATGCTGCAACTCCGGCGCAGCCCCGTTACTGTACGAGACAAAGAAGCGTTTCGAAGACCTTACCGGCGGTCGCATCGTGGAGGGATACGGTCTGACCGAGTCCACCATGGCCTGCTGCTGCACTCCTTTCCGCGGAACGTGGAAGCAGGGATCGGTGGGAATGCCGCTCTCGGACGTCATAATCAGGATCGGTGACATTGAGACCGGTGAGGGCGATATACCTGCCGGCAAGGAGGGAGAGATCGTTTTCCAGGCCCCGCAGCTGATGAAGGGATACTGGAACAGGCCTGAGGAGACCAAAGAGATGCTGCGGGACGGCTGGCTATATACGGGCGATGTGGGTTATATGGATGACGATGGATATGTTTTCATTACATCGCGCAAAAAGGACCTCATCAAACCCAGCGGCTTCCAGGTCTGGCCGAGGGAAGTTGAGGAGGTCATCAGCAGTCACCCGGCGGTCGCAGAGGTCAGCGTGGCCGGTATTCCCGATGCCAAACAGGGTGAAGCTGTTAAGGCCTGGGTAGTGCTGGAGGCCGGCAAGACGGCAACTGCAGAGGAGATACAGGCCTGGTGTAAAGAGAAGCTGGTCGCCTACAAGATACCCAAGTTCGTAGAGTTCCGCAGTGACTTGCCCAAGACCATGGTAGGCAAAGTCCTGAGGAGGGTCCTGCAGGAGGAAGAGGCGGCTAAAAGCAAGAAATAAAGCAAGGATGATATGCTGTTCCCGGCTGATATTGGCCGGGAACAGCTCAAAGATATATTCAGGTAAAATAAACAATATTAGTCTGTATGGAGGTTGTTGCATGGCAGAGTATCGCTGGTTAAAAAATTACGATCCCGGTGTACCCCACACGCTGGAACCCTATCCCCAGAAAACCCTCATAGATTACGTGGATGAGGCAGTCAAAGAGAAACCCGACTATCCTATGATGTTTTTTAAGAAGAGGAAGATATCCTATGCCGAATTTCAAAAGCTGAGCGACGAATTCGCGGCTGCCCTGGCTGCCAAAGGCGTCAAGAAGGGCGACAGGGTCGCGCTCCTAATGCCCAACTGCCCGCAGGCGCTTATCTGCCGCTGGGGGTCATGGAAGGTCGGCGCCATACTGGTGCATTTAAATCCCATGTATACAGAAAGCGAGCTGGAGCACGCCCTGAAGGATTGTGGGGCTGAGACTGTAATTGTCCTGACCATGTTCTACAAGCAGTTTAAGAAGATACAGTCGCGCACCAGTGTAAAGCTGGTTATCGCTACCAGCATCAAGGATTACCTTCCGCCCGTGCTCAATGTGCTCTTCACCCTGCTCAAGGAGAAGAAGGAGGGGCACTATGTCGAACTGGAGCAGGGAGATGTGTGGCTGACGGACCTGATCAAGCAGAATGCCGGCGCCAGGCGGCCGGATGTGAAGGTTACGCCGCAGGATCCTGCGCTCATCCTGTTCAGCGGCGGCACCACCGGAACACCCAAGGGCGTGGTAGGCACCCATCATTCTATGGTGATAACCGCCCTGCAATACGCAGCGTGGTTCGGCGGCATGATCGAGAGCTACAAGGATGTCCTCATGGCCTGCCTGCCGCTTTTCCATGTCTACGCTACCTACGGAGTCATGAGCACCGCCATAGTCTGCCATGTGACATTGTCCCTCGTTCCCAATCCGCGCGACCGCGAAGATTTAATAGCCACTATTCAACACGATAAACCGACTTTCTTCCCGGCAGTCCCTGCCCTGTATATTGCGCTGCTGGAGCATCCCAAGGTCAAAGCCGGGAAAGTCGATTTCAAGTCGATGAAATTCTGCGTTTCAGGCGCCGCTCCGCTGCTGGCCGATACCAAGAGGCGCTTTGAGGAATTGACGGGTGGCCGTATAGTCGAGGGCTATGCCATGACCGAGGCCACCATGGCATCCTGCGTTACACCTTACCTGGGCAAGTGGAAGGAGGGGTCCACCGGCATGCCGCTGCCCGACGTGGTTACCAGGATCGGCGATTTAGAGACCGGTGAGGGCGATTTGCCCGCCGGCCAGGAAGGCGAAATCGTTATCAAAGCGCCGCAGCTCATGGTCGGCTACTGGAACAAGCCGGAGGAGACGAAGGAGATGCTGCGGGACGGCTGGCTCTACACCGGCGATATCGGGTATCTGGATGAGGACGGCTATCTTTTCATCACCTCGCGTAAAAAGGACCTCATCAAGCCCAGCGGTTTCCAGGTATGGCCGCGCGAGGTTGAGGAAGTCATAAGCAGCAATCCCAATGTGGCGGAGGTCTGCGTGGCCGGCATACCCGACCCCAAGCAGGGAGAGGCGGTAAAAGCCTGGGTTGTATTGCAGGCCGGCAAGACCGCCACGGCAGAGGAGATACAGGCCTGGTGCAAGGAGAAGCTGGTGGCCTACAAGATACCCAAGTTTGTAGAATTCCGCAGCGAGCTGCCCAAGACCATGGTGGGCAAGGTGCTGCGGAGGGTCCTGGTGGAGGAGGAGAAGGCCAAAGCGAAGTAATAGATAACTGTTTTGATATTCAAATAAAACTTACCGGTCCCGGCCATGGCCGGGACCGGTTGAAAGGATACTGACTTGACTGATTATCCATGGTACAAAAGCTATGATCCGGGTGTCCCGCACTCTCTGGAGCCGTACCCTGATAAGACTATTATGGACATCCTGCTGGAAGCTAAAAAAGAGCGTCCTGATTATCCCATGATCATCTTCCAGGATAGGAAGCTCAGTTACAGAGAAATCGTCAGTGAGAGCGATGCCATGGCTGTGGCGCTGGATTCCATGGGTGTCAAGAAGGGTGACCGGGTAGCTGTGCTCTTCCTCAATTGCCCGCAGGAATACATCATATTCTTCGCGGCCTGGAAGCTGGGGGCCATCGTGGTCCCGCTCAATCCGCTCTACACCGAGTTCGAGCTTGAAGCGAGGTTAAATGATATCGATGCCGAAACGGCTGTAGTGCTCAACCTGTGGTATCCCATGGTTAAAAGGCTGCAGAAGAAAACCAGCGTACGCAATGTGATCCTGGCTGAGTTTGATGATTATACCCTGCCGGATAAAGAGAAGGCGGCGACTGCTGTAGAACCCGGCGACAACTGGTGGCTCGACCTGACCAGAAAATATGCAGGTAAACAGGCCCCGAAGGTTAAGGTAGGGCCGGATGATACAGCAATGATACTCTTCTCGGGAGGTACTACAGGTACACCCAAGGGCGCTATGGAGAGCCATAAGTCCCTGGTGATCACCGGCATGCAGGTGGAGGCCTGGTTCCGAGAGATTTCACTTTGGTGGGACGAGAAGTTCCTGGTGCCTCTGCCGCTCTTCCATGCGTTCGGCATCTATGCCAGCTTCGGGATGGCGCTGGTACAGCATAATATCTCGGTGCTCATCGCAAATCCACGTGATATCAAAGGCATGGTTGATACTATTAAGAACCAGGGCATCACCAATCTGGGAGCTGCTCCCACCATGTTTATTTCCATGCTGGAATACCCGGATCTCAAGATGGGTGATCTCAAGACCATACGCATGGCTACATCGGGAGCGGCGCCTCTGATGCGTGATACCAAGGAGCAGTTTGAGAAGCACATCAGCGGCCGTTTGACCGAGGGTTATGCGCTTACCGAGAGCGGCATGGCCATGATCACCACACCGGCAAAGGGCAAATGGAAGGAGGGGTCCATCGGATTGCCCCTGCCGGATACGCTTATACGTATCGTGGATATAGATTCCGGGACATCAGACATGCCTGTCGGCCAGCCCGGAGAGATTCTTATCAAGGCGCCGCAGCTAATGCAGGGCTACTGGAAACGGCCTGAAGAGACCAGGGAAATCCTGCGGGACGGCTGGCTATATACGGGTGACATCGGTTACATGGATGAGGATGGCTACATCTTTCTAACCTCGCGCAAGAAGGACTTGATAAAGTGCGGTGGCTTCCAGGTCTGGCCACGTGAGGTGGAGGAGATACTACAGGAGCATCCTGCCGTGGCCGAGGTCTGTGTGGGCGGTGTACCCGATCCCAGACAGATGGAAGCCGTCAAGGCCTGGGTCGTGCTGAAAGAGGGACAAAGCGTGACTGCGGAGGAGTTGCAGAAATATTGCCGGGAAAAGCTCACCGGCTACAAAGTTCCGAAGCACTTCGAATTCCGCAAGGACCTGCCCAAAACGTTCGTGGGCAAGGTATTGCGCAGGATCCTGCAGGACGATGAGAAAAGTAAGTAAAAGGGAAGAATAACGAGCGCTCTGTTAGTCGAGCGAAATTGACCGGGCGCTTTTTAAATATATAGTAATTTTTGTTTGAGGAGGTTTTCAGTGGCGGATTATCCATGGTACAAATCTTACGATGCAGGGGTACCACATTCCCTGCAGCCATATCCGGAAATTACTTTACTTGATGTCATAGCGGACACAACCCGCGAGATGCCGGATCACACATTCATGTATTTCAAGGGCAGGTATTTCTCATACAAGGAGGCAACAAGGCTTTTCGAGGTGATGGCTTCGGTGCTGATTGCCAACGGCGTCAAGCAGGGAGACCGCGTGACCAGCATGCTGCTGAATACACCGCAGCAGCTTATAGCTGCCTTCGGCACCATGAAGGCCGGAGGTATCTTCGTTCCTCTTAATCCTCTGTATAACGAGGATGAGTTGGTACATGCGCTGACTACGGTGGACGCCGAAGTCATCGTTGTCTGGGATTTGCTGTACGCAAATATCAAGAAGGTGCAGCCGCGTACCAAGTTAAAGCTGGTCATCGCCACCTCGCTGGAAGATTACATGCCGCCTGAAGCAAAGAGGCCGCATACCATGCAGCTTGAGAAGGGCGATGTGTGGATGGACGAGCTCATGGACAAACATGCCAAGGATCCTGCCCCTGTTGTTAAACCCGGGATGGATGATACTGCTATCATTTTGTTTAGTGGAGGCACTACCGGCGCTCCCAAGGGTGCGATGCTGTCCTTCAGGAACATGGCGGCGGTCGGCCTGCAGACTAATAGTTGGAACAAGCTGGGCTTGATAACTTACGATGACTATACGATGGCGCTCATGCCCCTGTTCCATGCCTATGGCTTTAACGGGGTAATTGCCAGCTCGATCTGTGTGCGCAGCCCCCTGGCCCTTGTGGCCAATCCGCGAGACCTCGACGACGTGATCGACACGATCAGGAAAGTGCGGCCCGGCTCTATGCCCGGTGTGCCGACACTGTTCATCGGTTTGATGGCACACCCTGAAGTCGCGGCGGGGAAGGTGGATTTCACCTGCCTCAAATACTGCCTCTCCGGGGCCATACCGCTGATGGTTGAAACCAAGCAGCGATGGGAGGCCATGACCGGCGCTCCCATTCTCGAGGCCTACGGCCTTACAGAATCCACGGTTGTGTTTACCGTGGGCCCACTTAAAGGACAATGGAAGGAAGGGGCAGTCGGCCTGCCATTGCCCGACGTTATAATCAAGTTTGTGGATGTGGCTGATCCTGATAAAGACCTGCCTTACGGTGAGGAAGGCGAGGTTGTCGGCAAAGGCCCGCAGGTCATGCAGGGCTACTGGAACAATCCCAAGGGTACCGCTGAGATGATCAAGGACGGCTGGCTTTATACGGGTGACATCGGCTATATGGACAAGGATGGTTACCTGTATCTGACTTCGCGTAAGAAGGACCTCATCAAGCCCAGCGGCCACCAGGTATGGCCGAAGGAAGTGGAGGAGATCCTGTCCACTCATCCCGCCGTAGCCGAGGCATGCGTGGCAGGGATACCGGACCCGAAACAGGTTGAGGCGGTTAAGGCATGGGTAATACTGCGGCCAGGTCAGAAGGTCTCTGCTGAAGAGCTTCAATCTTACTGTAAGGACAAGCTGACGGCTTATAAGGTGCCCAAGTTCATCGAGTTCCGTGATGCACTGCCCAAGACACTCGTAGGCAAGATACTCAGAAGGGTATTGCAGGATGAGGAAAAGGCTAAACAACCCAAGTAGCGCAATAAAACAGATTGACATAAAAATATAAAAAATCAGGAGGACATGAATGGCCGAGTATCCATGGTTCAAACATTACGACCAGGGTGTACCCAAAACTTTGCAGCCATATCCCGATAAGAAGCTTTTCGAAGATGTTGCGGATGTGGCCAGAGAGAAGCCCGGGCAAAAAATGATCTGGTTTAAAGGCAGGTGGATGACCTATAAGGAGGTCGACCACCTGAGCGATGTCCTGGCTGCCGGTCTTATAGCACAGGGGATTAAGAAGGGCGACCGCGTTGTCATGCTTATGCCCAACTCACCGAATATAGTCATCAGCCAGCTTGCCATCTGGAAAGCGGGGGCCATCGCAGTGCCGGTTAATCCGCTTTACAGTGAGGCGGAGCTTGAGTTTGCGCTCAAGGAATGCGGTGCTGAGGTGGCCATCGTGCTGACCGCATTTTACGACCTGGTAAAGAAGATCCAGGGACGCACCAACCTGCGGCTGCTCATCGTCACCAGCGTCAAGGAGTACCTGTCTCCTTTTGTAAAATTCATGTTCACCTTGCTGATGGAGAAGAAGCAGGGCCAATACCTGGGAAAGGTGCAGGGAAACGATATCTGGCTGCAGGACCTGATGCAGAAACATGCCGGCGACAAGAAACCCGACGTTAAGATAAGCGGCAAAGATACCGGCCTGCTGCTCTTCAGCGGAGGCACCACCGGCACGCCAAAAGCAGTGATGCTGAGCCATGAGTCCATATTCATGAACGGCAGACAGATACATTCCTGGTCCAAACCCCTGGCTACTGACTGGACCGATACGCTTGTGTTGCTCATGCCTTTCTTTCACGTTTATGGCAACGTGATTCTGCTGTCAACCGCCATAGCCGGCCGCTATCCCACGGCGCTTATTCCCAATCCTCGCGAGGTAAAAGACGTTCTGGCTACCATCAAGAAGGTCAAACCGGCTTTCTTTCCGGCCATCTCGGCCATTTTCATCGGGCTTATGAACAGGCCTGAGGTCAAATCGGGCAAGATCGATTTCAAAACTATGAAGTCATCGGTGGCGGCGGCTGCTCCTCTCCTGCCGGAGACGAAAAAACAGTGGGAGGCGGTCACGGGCGGCAAGATCGTGGAGGCCTACGGCCTTACGGAGTCTGGCGTGCTCGCTATGGGTCCCTTCCTGGGCAAATGGAAGGAAGGGGCGGTCGGTATGCCCACACCTGATACTGTTATCAAGATTGTCGATATCGAGACGGGAAAAACAGAGCTTAAGGTGGGCGATGCAGGTGAAATCATAGCCAAGGGGCCGCACATCATGCAGGGTTACTGGAACCGTCCTGAAGCTACTGCGGAGATGCTGCGCGACGGATGGCTTTATACGGGTGATATCGGCTATCTGGATGAGGACGGGTACCTCTTTATAACGTCCCGCAAGAAGGACCTGATCAAGCCCAGCGGTCACCAGGTCTTCCCGATCGAGATCGAGGAGATTATCTCGCAGCATCCCGCTGTGCTCGAGGTGGGTGTAGCAGGTGTGCCTGATGCCGCCCAGGGCGAAGCGGTGAAAGCCTGGGTGGTGCTGAGGACGGAACAATCATGCACTGTCGAGGAGATACAGGTCTTCTGCCGCGAGAGGCTGACGGCTTACAAGGTGCCCAAGCACGTGGAGTTCCGTGATGCTTTGCCCAAGACCATGGTGGGCAAGGTGCTGCGCCGCGTGCTGCAGGAAGAGGAAAAGGAAAAGAAAAAGTAGCGGGGATCTTAAGTTCGGTCAGGCCCTGCCCTGGCTCTTGATAAAGGACAGGACTTTCGGCAGGCTGAATGTGCCTTCCATCGGCCCCATGCGCGAGGCAGCCAGCGCGCCCATTGCGCTGGCCAGCAGGGCGGAGTACTCGATCGGAAGGTTGTCCAGGTAGCCGCTGATAAAGCCGGCGTCGAAACAGTCGCCCGCGCCGGTGGGGTCAACGGCCTTGACCTTGAAGCCCGGCACCTCTATAGTCGTCTCTCTGGTGAAAACGCGGCAGCCGCTCTCTCCCAGCTTGAGCACGACGATCTTCACTCCCATCTCGATCAGGCGCCGGCAGGCCAGGTCGCCGTCAGGTTCATGAACGAGCAGGCTGGCTTCCCCGCCGCTGGGCAGCACAATATCAGATAGTCTAACCACCGGCAGCAGTATGCTCCTGCACTCCTCAACCGAGAGCAGTTCCGGCCTGAGGTTGGGGTCCAGGCTGACGCTCCCCCCCGACTCTTTCACATATCTGGCCAGTGCAAGGCAGGTGTCATGCATAGCACGGCTGATCGATAGTGAGCAGCCCATGATATGGAAGTGTCGGAAAGATGCCGCGTAGCGTGCTGCCTGTGAAGCGGACGGCAGACGGTCGGAAGCCGTACCGGCGATGTGAAAAATGAATTTCCGTCCGCCCGATTTGTCATAAGAGACAAAGGCGCAGCCGGTAGATTTATAATTGACGGTTTTAATCAGCCTGCCATCTATGCCGTCATGGGTGAAGCGGTCCCTGATCAGCCGGCCGAATCCATCGTTGCCTGTTGATCCCACGAAGCCGGTGCGTTTGCCTATTTTGGACGAGGCATTCGCAAAAATGGCCGGCGCACCGCTGGCATAGGGACCCCTGAATTCTCCCATAACATCCAGCGGCTGTCCTGCTGCGGGACGCATTACCTCGACTATCATCTCTCCTGCGGTCAGCACCTGTCCCTCATCCCAGAACGGCAGCCTGCTGCGCCGTTCGAACTCCTTTTCAAGCACAGGGACGGTATCATACAGATTGAAGGCGAGGCAGTATTTCAGTATCTGGTGTGAGATGCGCTCGACCACGTACCGGTGAGGATCGAAACCGTCTTTGGCCAGATTTGCGTACAAGCGTTGACGCGCTTCTACTACCGCCTTGTCCGTCCACATATAGCGTGCGCCGGTCTTGAGCAGCCAGCTACGCCTGTCGGGGGGTAGTTCGGCGAACGGCTTGCCGGTCTCCTCCGGGTGCAGCCACTTACGCCACCGGCCGGACCGGATGACGGCCTGTGTAAGCGATTCTTTAAACAGTGAATGCGCCATGTCGTTTCTGATAGGGGCGGACTTTTCCCTCGACTCGAGCTCGAAAAGGGCGTCGCATTCAATCTCGGTAAACTCGGGGCCGACGTTGGCGCCGCCCATCTTGCTGGCCGGGTAGGCAGAGGGATTTTCCACGTTGTCCGTATAATGCCCCTTAAGCACCATACCGTAGTCGCGGGCGATATCGTAAAGTTGTTGCGCTACCTGCGGACTGAATATACTGGTGTCCAGGTCCGTTCCAACCTTTCCTACGATAAAGCATGGCCGTGCCCGGCTCAGTCCTTCCTGCGTCATCTTTTTGCGCAGTCCGGCCAGGAAATTGCCGAACATATCCTCGTCGGCCAGGCCGCCCTTGACCTCCTCGGTTCCTACCTCGTAGGCGATGGGAGGCAGTCCACGTTTTATGCGATATGACTCACAGTGCTTAATCAGCAGGACGCTTCTCTCTACAATTGTATTGAGTTGAAGTGTCCGGCCGGGCGGCAGATCGCGGTCAACGGTGGGGTCGATATGTAGCAGGTCGAAACCTGCCTCGATGGCGGACTCCAGGGACCTCTTAACTGCGTTCATGGTGCGGTTGTAAGGCCATTTCTCGCTGGTGTGCCTGTCCCGCAGCCATGGCCCGGCATGGTCGACACCGAGCAGTACCGGGCCTTTAAAACCTGTTTTCCTGGCGGTCTGCCTTATCAGAGTTGTGAAACGCGCGTGGCTCCAGCCCGTATAGCCCCCGTCGAGGTCAACCTGGTTGAGCGTAGCGGCAAAAAATATAGGGCAGTCCGCCTGTTTGGCTGCAACCAGAGCCGCCTCCACGACGGCCTGCGAATTTGCTGAAACGGCCAGCAGGGTGCGCCAGGGCGCACCCTCTTTATATGACAGGCGGGAGAATGAGCGGATTATGGCATCGCACAGAGTAAATCCGCTGCGCGCCGCTTTGCGTCTTAAGTGTGAAACATCAGCTGCCATATCGATATGAGTGTCACGCCGGTTCAACGGCTATTATACATGTTTAAAGCACCGGCTCGCCGCAAATATCGTCGGTGCACCAGCAGGTCAGGCTGCCCTCTACGAACTTAGTATCCTTAAAGCCTGCGCCTTTGAGGGTGCAGCAGGCCTGGTAGGCGCGACTGCCCCGCAGGCACATGACAACGGTCTCTTTATTCTTATCAAGTTTGTCCATATCGTCGTACAATTTTGGTTGCGGAAGGAGCTGTGTTTGGGGCGCCTCAAGCCAGGTCTGGTCAGACTCGTATTTGCTTCTTACGTCGAGAAGCACGAAATCATCATCTGAAGCTATCTTTTTTTTTGCTGTGGCGGGGCTGATGCCCTCCGTCCTGCCCTCCAGCTTATTGCGCACAAGGTTGGCAGCGTGGTGGAGAACATCCAGCGCCGTATTGTAGGGAGGAGCGTAGGCCAGGTCCAGGTCGGCCAGCGTATCCACCGTCATACCTGCCGTGATGCCCGTGGCCAGCACGTCGATGCGCTTGATCACATCGCCGGGACCGGTGCCCTGCCCGCCCAGTATGCGGCGGGTTTTCCTGTCCACGATAAGCTTAATGATGACCTCCTTGTTGCCCGGGTAATACATCGGTTTATCTGGATTGGATACGACGGCGGTAACTGTCTCGAAGCCGGCTTCCAACGCCTGCTTCTCCCCTATCCCCACGCGCCCGGTATTGAAATCGAATATTTTTACGCATGCCGTGCTTACGATGCCCGGGAATTTGTCGCTGCCTCCCGTGATATTAGCTGCTATCACATGCCCGTGCTTATTGGCCGTTGAGCCCAGGGGTACGTATGTCTTTTTGCCGGTTATGATGCTGACATTGGCCACGCAGTCGCCGCCGGCGTAGATATCGGGATCACTGGTCTGCAGATACTCGTTGACAGCGATGTCACCGAACGGGCCTATCTCCAGGCCTGCTTCTTTAGCCAGCTTCGAATCCGGGCGCACGCCTATTGCGAATATTACTACGTCTCCCTCTATGGTCTCTTTATCCGTGACGGCGTGGCTCACCCTGTCTCCATCCCCTTTGAATTCCACCACCTTTTGTCCCAGCTTTAAGGTCACTCCCTTGCTTTTAACGTGGTCGGCCAGAAGGTCCGAGATATCCTCGTCCAGTATGCCCGGCAGCACTTTGTCCAGCGCCTCAATTACAGTAACCTGCAATCCACGTGCGGACAGCGCCTCCACCATCTCGATCCCGATCAGGCCGGCCCCGACTATAACGGCTTTCTTTGAGATCGATCCACTGATTAAATCTCTTATCTCGTCTGCATCAGGAACGCGCTTAAGTACGTGAACACCCTTCAGGTCGATGCCCTTGATCGGGGGCACAACGGGACTGGAGCCGGTCGCAATCACGAGCTTATCGTAATCGATAGAAGAATTCCTGCCGTCGGCCAGCGACGTTACGTCGATCCTGTGTGCTGCTCGGTCGATGCGTTCGACGCGCGTAGAGGTCAGCACATCTACATTGCTGATCTTTTTAAAAGCGGCCGCGTTGCGTACCAGGAGGGCGTTGCGGGATTTAACGACATTGGAGATATAGTACGGCAATCCGCAACCGGCGTAAGATATCAGCTCTTCATCCTGCACCATGGTTATACTGGCCGCTGCATCCAGCCTGCGCGCGCGGGCAGCAGTTTTGGGCCCGCAGGCGCCGCCTCCGATTATGACGATTTTCAACTGCTTGGCCATATCCATGATCCTCCTGGCGCATGCCGCGTATTTGCAGCAGGCAAAGGTAATTATAATCGAAACAAATTGCCTGTAAAACCGGCTGAAGCTATACTTTTAGTGTAAGGCAGGTAATCGCAGGGTAAAATGAATAATAGAATCGTGGCCGGCTTTATCGCCGTCGTTATCCTTGGCCTGTGCACATACTCCGCTTCGCTGCTTTTCTCTATGCCACCTTCGGCTCCGGCTGACATCCCGGAGGTGTTTTTTTTCAGAGCGGATGAATCCAAGGTAGATAGAGGCACAGCCGCAACGCTGCGCTGGAATGTCGAAGGCGCCGACAGCATTGTCATCGACCATGGGATCGGGCAGGTGGAGGCCAGCGGAGACGTTACAGTCATGCCTTCGGAGATAACGGCCTATAATCTTACGGCTGTCAGTAAGGGTGGCACCATTGTAAGCTCCGTCATCATCAACGTGGTGCCGGTAGTCAAGCCGGCCAGCCTTCCCGCCAGCCCGGCCCTCGGTCCGAACGGTATCCCGTCGAACATACCCGCCAATATGCTGCCCGGTCTCAAAGAAAACGAGTCCTACGTTTTTTTCCAGGGCGCTGTCATGGTGGGAGCGGATAATCATTACATAGTGCTGCGCAACAACGCTGCCGCTCGCAATCCGAGCTGGGCGGAGTTGAAGGCTTTCCTCAAGTCCGATCAGACTGACCGCCGCGCTTATGTGACGGGAGTATTTACCTGCGGCGACTTCTCCGAGATGCTGCATAACAACGCAGAGGCGGCCGGCATACGGGCAGCCATTGTCGCCGTCGAACTCCAACCGGCCGGTATAGCGGAAGGCGTCACCAATCACTCCCTGAACGCTTTTGAGACTACGGACGAGGGCCTGATGTATATAGATGCCACCTCATCCTCGCAGGGGTTCTACGCCGATAAAGAGGTTAATGTGGAGGTTGGGCAGGAATACCTGCCCGTCTCCATTTTCCCGCAGCCCGGCCAGATGCAGTGCTGGCCGAGCATGGGCACGGTAGTGGCCATAGATATACTTCCTTTCTGGTGAAAAGGACCAGCGGGCCACAGAGATTATTTGTGCCTTTCCATGAGATAATATGTTTATCTTATAGCCAAGGAGAGCGGTGACACATGAGTAAATTCATCGATAAACTGGATAATCTGAATAAGGCTGCGGTTCCTACCATGGGCTTTCATGCCGGGAGAGGTGGTGACAAGCCTGTATCGATGCTGGTTGCCGTTGAACTGGCCGGAAAACCGGAGGACGAGTTAAAGGAAGTCGCCACCACCGGCGCCTGTGCCGGTATACTTGACCCGGCCGGCATGACCGGGGCGGCCATCGTAAAATACCTGAAAACAAAGGTTGATATGCCGGTAGGCCTTGTGTTGAGCGTCGGAAAAACCGGCACGGGGGCCAAGCCGGAAGGCAGTGATATCGACTTCGTAGTATTTGATGCTAACCTGCCGGTCAAATCGCTGGCGGGCAATGAACCGGAATCGGTTGGCAGGGTGTTGAGGCTGGATATGTCGATCGAGGTCGGGCTGATGCGGGCGGTGAACGGCCTATATCCTGGGATAGAGGCCGTGCTGGTGGATCTTCGCGTACCCACCCTCACTGTGGAAACGCTGATGCACTGCCGCCGGGTGGCTGAATTCTCGGGTCAGCTTGTCATAGCCCTGGCCGCCGCCGGTCTTACAGCGGCTGAACTGACGGCATTGCGCGAGGCCGGGGTTAAATGCCTGGTCTTGCCTGCAGGCTCAAGCGCAGTAGAGATAGGTTCGCTTATCGATGATATCCGCGCCCTGCCCAGGCCCGACAAAAAGAAGGACAAAAAAGGCATCGCTATAGTCCCCAGGATGGGGCTTGTTCCGGCGCACAGCGAAGATGATGATGGGGATGGGGACGATAATGATGAGTAATGGAGCGTAGTTTCTGCAGCGGCATCTCCTGTGAACACGGATTGATATGACGCAGAACCTGTGGTTATTTTTGCTGTCCGCAGCCGGTATCTCCCTCTCAGGCGTGATGTTGCCCGGACCGTTGACGGCAGCCACAATAGCCAAAGGCTATGACGACAGGAATGCAGGAGCTATGATCGGTATCGGTCATGGGATAGTTGAGATACCCATGATTGCTCTGATTTACTTCGGATTTGCCACCTACCTGGATAATCCCACGGTAAAGATGGTCACCGGCCTGGCCGGCGGTGCTCTGCTTATAGTGATGGGACTGCTGATTTTCTTTACATTTAAAAAACCGGTTGAAGGGGCGTCTGTCATGCCTTATAGCCCCCTGGTGACAGGCATTGTAATGACAGGCGGCAATCCCTATGTCTTCCTCTGGTGGGCCACTATAGGCGTTGCGCTGATAACCGGCGCCGTTACCTTCGGAATTTTAGGTCTGGTGCTTTTTACAATTGTCCACCTTGCCTGCGATATCACCTGGGACCAGGTTGTTTCGATGACGGTTTTTCGCACCAGGCACCTGTGGACGCCGAGAGTACAAAAGACAGTTTTCAGTATTTGTGCGAGTATTCTGATAGGGTTCGGCATCTGGTACGCGGTGTCGGTCTTTCTATGAGCCGGCATCTACCGTCCTAATTCAACGTGAGTCCGATTCTTATCAGGACTTGCATTGAGAAACCACCCTATGAAATTAAAATTGTTTGATACGCTTAAAAAACAGCTCAATCAATGGGGTGGAGGTGTAAGCCTCTTCTTCTGTTTTACCCACTTCAGCCAGGACCTGACGACCGGCCTGCTTATCGCACTGCTGCCGTTTATCCGTCAGGATATGGAGATGAATTACTTCCAGGCGGGATTGCTGGTTTCTGCGTATAGTGTCACCTCGGGTTTGTCACAGATACTGGGTGGGTGGATTGGCGACCGTATCAGGCATAGATGGATATCGATAGCGCTGGGCTTGACCGGCGTAGGGATCAGCGGTTTTGCAGTGGGCCTGATGCCGTCTTATAACACTCTGCTCATAGCGCTGGTTGCTATGGGTATCTTCGCCGGCGCTTACCATCCGGCGGCTGTGCCCGCCATAAGCAGCCTTTTCGAGGACAGGCGCGGCAAGGCCATAGGGCTGCATATGATCGGAGGCGCCATAGGCTTCGGCATCGGCCCCTTTATCGGTACGGCCATCGCTGCCACGCTTAGCTGGCACATGGCCTTCCTGATACTGTCTGTGCCGGCGATTGTGGCGGGACCGTGTGTAGCCATCTGGCTGAAGAAAATTGAACCCGGTATCCCGCGCGAAACAAAAATCACAACCGGTAACGTCGAACGACCTGGTGGCGGCGCTGCGTCGCCGACACTCTGGCAAGTGCTCAAATCGGTATCCACGGTCATTATCCTCGTACTCGTTGTCACATTCACCTCCGGCTCTCTGCTGCCCTTTGTGCCCCTTTATCTCATGGACCATTACAGCCTGACCAGCACCATGGCCGCAATCTGGACAAGCATATTGAGAGCGTCAGGAATACTGGGCAGCCTGCTGGGTGGATGGCTTTCGGACAGGTGGGGCAACAAACGTACCGTGCTGTTGGCGCTGATAGCCATAGGCCCGGCAATGCTGCTTTTTACCACCGTGAACTATTTTGCTGCCCTGGCGGTGGTGATAGTTGTTATCGGGATCGTGTGGGCGATGAGGGAAACAGCGGTCCAAACCTATTTAATGGAGAGGACGCCTCTGCGAATGCACGGGATCGTCTTTGGCATATATTTCGGCATAGGGATGCAGGGGCAGAGCCTGCTGCAGCCCGTGTACGGCGTCTTCATGGACATGGCCGGTATCTCCACTGTCTTTCTCATCGTGGGTCTCATCAGTGTGGCCACATCTATCGTCACGGTCTTTATGGCACGTAAAATATAAAGTAAACCTGCAGCTATATTAGGTATTGGACGGGGAGTGTTAGCCGGTATCAGCAGCTCTGCTGCGTGGATTGGAAATATTTGCCCTCGGTCTTTATGGAGGGCGCGATCACCAGTTTGACCTTTTGAAACTCTTTGATACTGAGAGCTCCGCATACTCCCATGGCATTGCGCAGTGCGCCCACGTAGTTTTCCGTCCCGTCGGTAACATGACTCGGTCCGAAGAGCAGCTTCTCGAGCGTGTCCTTGACTCCGGTCTTGATGCGCGTGCCCCGCGGCAGCGTGGCAGACGGCTGGGACATGCCCCAGTGGTAGCCTCTGCCCGGCGCTTCCCCTGCGCGGGTCAGGATGGAGCCGAAGACCACGGCATCGGCGCCCGATACAAAGGCTTTACACATATCGCTGCCGATGCGGATGCCACCGTCAGTTATGATTGAGACGTAGCGGCCTGTTTCCTTGAAATAAACATCGCGTGCAGCGGCGCAGTCTATGGTGGCGGTGACCTGGGGAACTCCCACACCCAGCACCTCGCGTGTTGTGCAGGCGGCGCCCGGACCGATACCTACCAGCAGGCCATCGATACCGGTCCGCATCAGCTCCAGGGATGCGTTGTAGGTGACGGCATTGCCCACCACCACCGGGATGTGGAGCTGTTTGCAAAGATCGGAGAAGCTCAGGCCGCGATAGCTCTTTGATATATGGCGCGCCGTGGTTACGGTGGTCTGCACTACGATGATATCGGCGCCGGCCTCCTCAGCTACGGGAGCCAGCTTCTTGGTGGTGGCAGGTATCATCGATACGGCGCACACGGCGCCGGCCTTCTTTATCTTCTGGATGCGTTTCGTGATGAGCGAATCCTTGATGGGCTGGCTGTATATTTTTTGCATCAGGGCTGTGACCTCGCCCTGGGGTGCGTTAATTATCTCATCCAGCATAGCCCGCGGATCATCATATCTCACCTGTATCCCGTCCATATTGAGTATGGGAAGTCCGCCGGCCTTATTGAAGAGTATGGCGAAGTCGGGGTCCACCACGGCATCCATGGCGGCGGCCACGATCGGGATGGCGAAACTGATATCGCGGATTTTGAATTCGATGTTGGTCTGGTCCGGATTGACCGTGATGTCCCCTGGCACTATTGCCACTTCATCAAAACCGTATGCTCGATCGAGCTCTTTGAACTTAGGTACTGGCATATCAGGCCTCGGGGGTGATTAGCGGAAACTATATCAAAATAGGCTGTTTCAAGTCAAGCTTGATAGCATCTTTGTTGCTGTCATTGGCCGGATGGCGAACATAAAGTTTACCCGCAAGCGTAAACTGGGCTATAATTATGCGGTAATTGTGCCTGTTCTGTATGTTGTAGCCACGCCCATTGGTAACCTTGAGGATATCACATTGCGAGCCCTGAGAGTGCTGGGTGAAGTGCAATTGATTGCTGCCGAGGATACCCGCACCTCACGCAAACTGCTTAGCAGGTATAATATCAAAACCGGATTGACCAGTTATTACGAGTACAATAAAAAGAGCAAGATGCCCGTTCTGCTGAACATGCTGGAGGAACAGGACATCGCCCTTATTTCGGAAGCCGGTATGCCGGGGATCAGCGATCCGGGCTACGAGCTGATCAAGGGCGCCATCGATAAAGGATTTCAGGTTGTGGTATTGCCCGGCCCTTCGGCGGTGACCACTGCGGTAGCTGCCTCCGGACTTCCCGCCGACCAGTTCCTCTACCTGGGCTTTTTACCGCGCAAGAAAGGGGAGAAAAGACGGTTGCTGGCATCGGTCAGCTCGGAGCCGCGATCAATAGTCTGTTTTGAGTCGCCGTACAGGATAGTTGATTCTCTGTCGGCCATGCTGGAAACGATGGGAGACCGCAACGTTGCAGTATGCCGGGAGATGAGCAAGTTACACGAGGAGATATTTCGTGGTCCGCTGAGCGCTGCCGTAGAGCATTTCAAGAAACCGCGAGGCGAATTTACGGTTGTGATTCAAGGGACTGGTGATATAAAAAAGTCCTTGCGTCGGGCAAAGGACAAATCTAAAATGGGAGTTTAATCATGCAAGAAAGATTTCGCAGGGGCGCAATTTCCATAGGGCCGGCCGAGTGCAACGGCTGCGACAGCACCATACATCATGGTGACATATACCTGGCAATCGATGAGAAGCCCTCGGATAAGCTAAAAGACGAGGTCATATATATTGACGACCTGGACTGCTCTGATTGCGGCAACAGGATAGAGAGCGGCGACGAGTACCTCTTTATCATCGAGGGAGATAGCGAGAAATGCTTCTGCCCCGCCTGTTATAAGAAGAAAGGCGGCGAGGCATTCAGGAAGAAGAATAACGGCTCCGTGATCGAATACAAAAATTCGACGCAGTCGTGCAATGAGCTGCGTTTCTGCAAAGCTTGTTGCGAGAAGCGGAAGGCCGGCATGGAAAAAAAGGAGAAGGGGGACAAGGTTTTCACCTTCTTCCCATCGAAAACCCTCAAATAATACTGTATGAGACGGGAGATTGTTACTTGTCTGAGAACATCCTGGTTGCTGTAGCCTGGCCGTATGCCAACGGTCCGCTGCATCTCGGCCACGTTGCCGGGGCTTATTTACCCGCCGATATCTTCGCCCGCTATCAGCGCCTCCGCGGCAACAGGGTGCTCATGGTATCCGGAAGCGATGAGCATGGGACGCCCATCACCCTGCGCGCCGAGCAGGAGGGCATTCCTCCTGCGGAATTGGCCACCAGGTATCATAACGAATTCCTGGAAAGCTGGCAGAACCTGGGCATCACGTTCGATCTTTTCACCACCACGGACACGGCCAATCACGCGGCGGTCACGCACGATATCTTCCTCAACCTGCTCCAAAAAGGCTATATCTATAAAGGCTCAATGCCGCAGGCGTACTGTCCCAGTTGTAAGCGCTCGCTTCCCGACCGCTACGTCGAGGGCACCTGCCCCCACTGCAATTTCAATGCGGCCAGGGGCGACCAGTGCGATAACTGCGGCCACACACTCAATCCCAGCGACCTGATAGACGTACGCTGCCGCACCTGCTCATCCACACCCAGGTTTGAGAATTCGGAGCATTTTTTCCTCAAACTCAGTGCATTCGAGGAGCAGCTCAGGAAGTGGGTGGGAGATAAGGATTACTGGCGTCAGAATGTGCAGAAATTCACCATGGGATTCCTGGAGGGAGGTCTCAAGGACAGGGCTATAACCCGCGATATCGAATGGGGCGTCAGCGTGCCCCAACCCGGATTCGAAAAAAAGCGTATTTATGTCTGGTTTGAGGCGGTCATCGGTTATCTGTCGGCCAGCCGCGAATGGGCTTCACTGCAAGACGATAACGATGCCTGGAAGCCATTCTGGACGGGACAGAATAAAGCCTATTATTTTATCGGCAAAGATAATATCCCTTTTCACACAATTATCTGGCCGGCCATGCTGATGGGCTACGGCGGCCTCAGCCTGCCCTACGATGTCCCCGCCAACGAATTCCTCACAATCGAGGGAAAGAAGCTGTCCACCAGCCGCAACTGGGCTGTGTGGGTGCATGATTTCCTGCAGCGCTATGATCCTGATTCGCTGCGTTATTACCTTTCTATCAATATGCCTGAAACGGGTGACATGGATTTCTCATGGCACGAGTTCCTGCGTAAAAACAACGATGAACTGGTGGCGACCTATGGCAACCTGGTGCACCGCGTGCTGTCCTTTAACCACCGTAATTTCAACGCCTCCGTGCCTCAACCGGGCGACATGGACGAGGCCGGCAAGGCGCTGCTGGAGAAGGCCCGCAATACGCTTGACCAGGTCGGCAGCCAGCTTGACCGCTGCCACTTTAAAGAGGGACTTAAAATTGCCATGGCCCTGGCGCAGGATGTCAACCGCTTCCTCGACGATACAGCCCCGTGGAAGATGATCAAACAGGACCGCCAGGCGGCCGGGAGATCGGTCTACACTGCTATTGCCGCCATATCGGCGTTGAAAACAATGCTTTATCCCTTTCTGCCTTTCACCTCGCAAAAGCTTCACTCTTATCTGGGCTTCGAAGGAGATGTGCGCGATGCCGGCTGGAAGCTGCAGGTGCCGCAGCCGGGCCAGGCCCTGCCGCAACCGCAGGCGCTGTTCATCAAATTAGAAGATAGCCTGGTGGACGAAGAGATGGCGCGGTTGGGGAGCAGCGAAACGGCATGAATCTTGAGCAGATTTACTCCCCTGTAAAGCCCGGCCTTGACCTGGTGGAATCCAGGCTGGAGGAGATAGCACGAAACGATATACCGCTGCTGTCGCAACTGCTCGAGTATGCCCTGCTCAAAGTCGGGAAAAGGGTCAGGCCGGCGCTTACGCTTCTCAGCAGCAAATTTTATAACTATGATATTGAATTGCTTGTCCCTATGGCCGCAGCCGCAGAGGTGCTTCACATCGGCACCCTGGTTCATGATGACATCATCGATAACGCGGACATGCGTCACGGCAAGCCGGCGGTTTACCGCACCTGGGGGCAGAACTGCGCCCTCTTACTGGGGGACTATTTGTTCTCCAAGGCCGGCAGCCTGGCAACGACTACAGATAACTTGAGGGTTATCAAGCGTTTCACTGAGACGCTCATGACCATCTCGGGCGGCGAGCTCAGGGAGGGCAGCCACACCTTCGACCTGGCCGTGGCCAGAGATAACTACTATAAATGGATCAGCGACAAGACAGCCTGTCTGTTTGTCATGGCGTCGGAGTGCGGATCGGTGCTCAGCGGTTGCCCTGAAGAACAGGTGCAGGCGCTCAAGGACTATTCGCTCAATTTCGGGCTGGCGTTCCAGATCATCGATGACATCCTTGATTTCGTGGGCGATCCGTCGGCGCTGGGGAAACCTGTGGGTTCGGACCTGAGCGAGGGGGCCGCCACTCTGCCATCCATCCTTTACGCGGAGAAGTATCCGCAGGACCGCACAATCCAGGCTATTATCGTTGACCACTGCAAAGACCTTGTGCCGGGGGCCGTGGAGAAGGTGCGCGGGTCCGGGATTATAGATGAATGCAGGTACATCGCGCAGGGATTTTCTCAGAAAGCCAGCCTTTCGCTGGACAGGCTTCCCGATTGTGATGCGCGGCGGTCGCTCAAGGCGCTGGTGGCTTTCGTAATAGAGCGGAACAGGTAGATATATCAGGAAGCCGGCGCGGCCTCGAGGCCGGGCGTCGGGATGGGGTCCTTCAGCAGCTTCTCGAAGGTAATATCGTCTATCGTTTCTTTTTCAATAAGGTAATCGGCTATGTATTTCAGGCGCGGTTTGTTGGCGGTTATGATATCAACGGCCTTGGCGTAGGCTTCCTTGACCAGGGACTCAATCTCGCGATCTATCTCCAGGGCAAAGCGCTCGCTGTAATTACGTTGTTCGTGTATCTCCTTGCCCAGGAAGATCATCTCCTCCCTCTTGCCGAAGGTGCGCGGCCCCAATTTCTCGCTCATACCGAACTCCATAATCATGCGGCGTGCTGTCAGCGTGACCTTTTCAAGATCATTTTGCGCACCAGTCGTCAGTTCCCCGAAGGCGACCTGCTCGGCTGCCCGGCCTGCCAGACTGATGATCATCATGTCCTTGGAGCGCTCGAAAGTATCGAGGCGGCGTTCCTCGCTGGGCAGGAATTTCGTCCATCCTCCCATCATGCCCCTGGCCACTATCGATATTTTATGCACGGGGTCGGCGTCCGGCAGCATCTTGGCCGCCAGCGCGTGGCCGGTCTCGTGGTAGGCTATCAGTGCCTTCTCCTTCTTGGTAATAACGCGCCCCTTTCTCTCAGGCCCGGCGATAACGCGGTCGATGGAATCCTCCAGCTCTTTTGGCCCGATATCTTTGCGATCTCGCCTGGCTGCCAGGATAGCCGCCTCGTTGATCAGGTTGGCCAGGTCGGCGCCGCTGAATCCCGGGGTTTGCCGGGCGATCACATCGAGGTTGGCTTCCTTGGCCAGCGGCTTGCCCTTGGCGTGGACCGCCAGTATGGCGCTGCGGCCGTTTATATCCGGCTGGTCTATAACGATATGGCGGTCGAACCTGCCCGGCCTCAGCAGGGCGGGATCGAGTATGTCCGGCCGGTTGGTGGCTGCCAGCACGATAACGCCGGTGTTGCTGTCGAAACCATCCATTTCCACCAGGATCTGGTTTAGCGTCTGCTCACGTTCGTCGTGGCCGCCGCCCAGGCCTGCTCCCCTGTGCCGACCAACGGCATCGATCTCGTCTACAAAGACAATACAGGGTGAATTGCGCTTGGCCTGGTCGAAAAGGTCGCGCACACGCGAGGCGCCCACACCTACAAACATCTCGACGAATTCGCTGCCGCTGATGGAGAAGAAGGGAACCCCGGCCTCCCCTGCAGTGGCCTTGGCGACCAGCGTTTTGCCGCAGCCCGGCGGGCCGATCAGCAACAGGCCTCGGGGGATGCGGGCTCCCAGAGCCAGGAATTTCTGCGGCGATTTGAGGAACTCCACGACTTCCTCAAGCTCACCCTTGGATTCATCTATACCGGCCACATCGGCAAATGTGACGGTCGGCTTATCGCCGGACGCCAGACGCGCCCGGCTCTTGCCGAAATTAAAGGCCTGAGTATTGGCGCCGCGCGCTGAACGGAATAGGAAGAACAGCAGGGCGCCGAAGAGAACGAGAGGTAAAAAGCTCAGCATGATGTTGCCCCAGTCAAAGCCGCCGGTCTTTACATCGAACTTGATGCCGTCGTCCCCCAGATTGACGCCGGCCTCCTTGAGGCTGTCCATCAGTTCCTTGGTGCTGCCCACGTACGCAGCTTTGACAACCGGCTTGTCGTCCTTGAGCCCTATAATAGCGTTGCCATCCTGCTGGATGGTATTGATCTGGCCGCCCCTGGTATTGTCGATAAATGTATAAAAATCGACTTCCTTGGGCCCCTTGTTAATGGGGAAGAAGCTGAATGCCAGGGCGAGCAACGCCACCAGTATAAGTAGGTAGAGAAGGCTACCTTGCCACCATCGTGCTTTCATATATTACCTGATTACAAACAGTATGCTAATTATAGCAAATGGCCCGGAGATGATAAAGGAAAAATCGTATAGGAACGATAATAAAGGCAATCCATATCTCCAGGTCTGTGATTACAGCAAAGCACCCGGCCGCAATTAATACGGCGCGGGCGCCTGCAGTATCATATAATTAAAGTTAAGGCCAGGGCAGGGCCTTGGGGCTGAGGTGTAACTCCTTCATGCCGGCCTCTTTAAGCATGGTCAGGGTCGCCTTAAGCTGTCTCTGCTGCTCTGCGCTGAGCTTGGACAGGACACGCTTGGTACCTTCTTTCTTCATGGCCTGCTTCAGGGCGTTCTCCCCCTTTGCGGTCAGGGTGATGCGGATCAGATTTTTGCGTTCCATGTTCTTGGTCCGTTTGATCAAGCCCTGTTTTTCCATGCGCATAAGGATACCGGATATGGAATGCGGCTCGCGCAGGAGCATACGGGATATCCTGGCAGGGGTGACATCCTTGCCCATGGCTTCTACAAGGAAAAGAATGGCTGCCGAGGTTGCCGACAGGTTCTGCGGAAGCAGTTCTCTCTCCCGCACCTTAACGAATATATCGGCCACCTGCATAATCTGAGTGACAAGGGTATAATCCTTGTCAGCTTTAATCTGCTGTACCATTATCAACCTCCGTTGATATTTTCTATTATATTAATGATTATCGAGAGCCAACATATTTTGCGCTTGCATCTATATTGGCACAGCATCTGATTGATCAAGGCAATTAGCCTGATTTAATTATGACAACTATTGTGAAAAAGTCAACCCCGACCTTCCTGCATTCCCAAACGTATGCGGTCATCACTCTGACGTTATGGCCCGGATATAAATTGCTCCCGCTACCGGGGGCGCCGTGCCTGTGCTATAATCAGGTATAAAGATACATAGAGATGGTACTTTAGTACTAGCAAGGAGTAAAAGCTGGAGCCACTGGAAATAGCCCGAAGGGCAGTCGAGTTGGCCTCGGATAAGCAGGCCGAGGATGTTGTTTTGCTGGACATGAGGCAGGCCTGCTCCTTTACGGATTATATCGTTATCTGCAGCGGTGACAGCGACCGCCAGGTGGATGCCATCCACCGTGAGATATTGAATTCGCTCAAAAAAGAATCCGCCTTACCTTACCGCAGCGAGGGAGATTCCGACTCAGGCTGGATACTGCTTGATTACCTCGGCGTGGTGATACACATTTTCTCAAAAGAGATGCGGAACTTCTATGACCTGGAAAGCGTTTACGGCAAGGCCGTGCGGCTGCTGACTATCCAGTGAGCCACCTGTCCACGTCCCTGGTATAGTTGAGAATCTCCTCCGGACTGAAGAAGATGACTATCTCCGTTGCCGCATTCTCCGGGGAATCGGAGCCGTGGATGAGGTTGTGCTCCATGTTTATGCCCAGGTCCGCCCTGATGGTGCCGGGAGCCGCTTTGTTAGGGTCCGTAGCTCCCATGGTCTGCCTGGCCGACTCCACCGCCTTCTCTCCCTCCAGCACGGCTGCTATGATCGGACCGGACGTGATGAAATTCACCAGGTCCTTGAAAAAAGGTTTTTCCCTGTGAACGGCATAATGCCTCTCGGCCAGCGCCCTGTCCATGCGCAGCATCTTCAGTGCTACTATTTTCAGGCCGCGCTTCTCCAACCTGGATAATATCTCTCCGGACAGGCATCGCTGTACGCCGTCAGGCTTGACTAATATAAGTGTCTTTTCCATTTCTTCTCCAAGATACATTTATTGCCCGTAAGCGGATATTTATTTTATCTTTAATGCAGTTATTTTGCCATTCCCGGGGAGAAGTGTAATTCGGATTGAATCCGGTTCCGGATTTCCCATTTAATGGATAAATTCCCGGGTCTTTAAAGACAGGGGGATTGTTGTCGGCAGCTCAATCCTATAGACTATTACTTAAGTAAATAGAAGGATTAAAAATATGGAAGTCCCGACTTACGCAGGCATCATCCTCGACATCATAGTAGCCTTGATCCTGTTCTTCAGTTTTCTGGGCGGCCTGAAGCAGGGAGCCTCCAAGGAATTCTTCGGACTGCTGGCATTTATCATCGCGCTTTCCATTACGGGCGCGTTTGCGGCTTACGTTCTGGTCTGGATGAGTTTTGCCTCGGACAATCTGTGGCGGGCCCTGTTAACTTTTGTTGTAACCATGACCATAATATATATCATCATTTACCTGGTCTTGCTGCTGCCGCGCCATTTGCTGGACAATATATGGAACGGCGGATGTATCTGGAGTGCGCTGGGCGGCGTCTTCGGTATTATTAACTCCGCGCTGGGGTTGGTGCTTCTGGTGTTGCTGCTCAAAATTTACCCGGTGCTTGATTGGCTGAATGATCTGCTTGCAGCTTCGGCAATTTTGGACTGGCTGGTATCAATTTCAGGTTCGCTTATCCTGGCACTGATGCATGTGACCGGGACATACTAACCGGCGCCGACAATCAGTATTTCTTTTTTCGCTGTGTTATGGGAGGCTGCCTAAGGTAAAGTGGCTGCAGTGCGGCCAGACTATTAGTTTGCCCGGATTTCAGCCGCTGCCAGCCGAGGTAAGAGATATATCCCGGCCTCCTGAGGCGCTGGTCCCATTCGGGAATCAAAGCATTTTCCCCCAGCGAAGCACGGATATGCTCTATCGCTGCGGGAGTTATCTCACCGCAAAATATCGTCTTTTTACTCGTAACATCGCAGAGCGATTCAATGGTGGTGAGATGCTCCTCCTTTAACTGCTGCCAGCTATCGGCATAACAGTAAAGTGCGGTGGCGATTTCTCCCCTGCCAGCATCGTGTACAGGGCACAGCGGCAGGCCTGTAAAAGCAAAGGGAATAGCTTCGGCCTCAAGTGTGCTTATCCCTACCAGCGGTAAGTTGAGGGAGAAGGCCAGGCCTTTGGCTGCGCTGATGCCGGCGCGCAGCCCGTTGAAGCTGCCCGGGCCGATAGCAACGAACACGGCAGACAGGGACTTGATATCCGATTTTGACGTTTGCAGCAACCTCTCTATGTTGGGGAAGAGCTCTGAAGTATGGTTCTGGCCTGGTTTCCAGGTCAGCTCCGCCACCAGGCTGCCCTGGATCGAAATCGCCAGGCCGCCCCAGGATGTCGAAGTGTCTATTGCAAGTTCCATGTATCTTCCCTGTCTTTTTGCAGCGAGATTTTCAGACGGTCGAGCAGTTCATCATACCTTTTGCCGCGGGGAATGAAGGATATCCTGCGCTTTTCACCCGTCAGGTGCATCAGGCTGATGGTCAGGTTATCCCCGGGCAAAACAGCCGCGCCTTTTTCAGCCCATTCTATAGCGCAGACAGAGTCATCACGGAAGTACTCATCCAGCCCCAGGCCGGCTATCTCCTCGAGATGGTCCAGCCGGTAAAGGTCGAGGTGGTAGAGAGGAAGGCGGCCATGATATTCGCGAGCTATCATGAAGGACGGGCTGCAGGCATACTCCCCTATACCCAGACCGAAAGCGATCCCCTGGACCAGGTGCGTTTTGCCCGTGCCCAGGTTGCCGGTCAGCAGGTAGACATGGTTGCCCTCCGCCAGGCGGCCGATATGCATGCCCAGCCGGCGCGTCTGATCAGGGCTGCCCGTTATAATGCTGAGCTTGCCGTTATGGATATTCATAGCATTGGCCTGAAGTGGTCCCAGCCGCCCTGTCCGTATGAAACCTCCTCACCCCGGGCGTTGATAAGTGAAATATTGCCGGCCTGGCCCTCCGTAATCTCACCTATGATCACCGGTGGCGGATTAAAGGCAGCGGCGACTTTTTTCATGACATTCCGTTCGGCCGCGATGAGGAGCCCGTAATCCTCGCCGCCGCAAAGGGCCATTTCCACACCGCTTTCGCCGAAATACGCGGTAAGCGCCGGGTGCAGGGGTAACTTTTCAAGCTGGAGAACGGCCCCTGTTCGACTGGCCTGGCAGATATGACCCAGGTCTGCCAGCAGGCCGTCGCTGGTGTCGACAGCCGTCCTGACACCCATCTTTGCCAGCCTCGGTCCGGCGGCGAAATCAGGCAGAGGACGCAGGTGGGCGGTCTTTAAAAGCTGCGCTGTTTCACCGGTAGCTTCGATTTTACCCTGTAATGCTCTCAAACCGGCTGCAGCAAGGCCGGGATAACCGAATATGGCAATCCCGTCTCCCCGGCGTGCGGACGAGCGTGTCATAAGTTGCGCTTCAGCCATACCGGTCAGGCTGATGTTGATCGCGACCTTGTCCGCTGCCGAGACATTGCCGCCGGCAATAGCTATTTCGCACATATTACACAGTTCGATCATGCCTTCATACATCTGGAGCACATCTTCGACAGCATGCCGCCCCGGCAGGGAAAGCGAGACCAGCGCATACCGGGGCCGTCCGCCCATTGAGCTTATATCGCTGATATTGATCGCCATGGCCTTCCAGCCGAGGTCCTTCCAGCTCGTATATGAGAAGTCGAAATGAACCCCTTCGACCAGGACGTCCGTCGTCATAAGCTCAACGCCCGCCCGTGTTTTCCAGGCAGCGGCATCATCGCCTACACCTATGACCAGGTCTTGCCAGGCAGGGGCTTGTTTATGGCATTTTTCCTCGATCAGAGCGGCGATGCTCGCGATCAGGCCGAATTCACCCGCTTCAGCTATGCGCATGCCGAGATTATAGCACAGGCTTATGCCGTGGCAGGTGGTGGGTCTTGCCATAGTGTTGCACCACGTATATAATGCAGGAAAGTAATGCTCAGGCGGTGAAATATGCAGCAGATGGTAACATGCCAGAATTGCGGCTCACAGAATGCCGCCAACCAGCAGTTCTGTGTATCATGCGGAGCGCATCTGGGAAGTAACCAGCGACAAATTCCCCACATGCCGATCGTAACCGGCATAGCTACCCCTGCCCCGATGGTCACAGGCATGTCGATGCAGCAGCAGCCGGTGACACCAACCGTGGCCCCCGACGCCTATCATCACCGGCAGCTGGATGTCAAACCTACCTGGGGACTGGCCTGGGGTCTTTTCTGGCGTATGCTTTGCCTGTGGATATTTGTATCGGGCGCCATCTTCCTGGGGTACATGCTGGTAAGGCTGGCGCTGGGCTATACATCGGTATTCGGAAGCTGGTAAAATATCAGCCTGTGAAATGGACATCCCGGGGTGCTGCTGCAGGGCAGCACCCTGTTTATGACCGGGGCAAATTCAGAATGTGAAGGAAGGCGATAGTTGTTATGTCCAAAAAACGAAACAAGAGAAACAAAGCAATAAAGAAAGCCTGGTATAAAAACAGGGCCATTATGATTCCAGCGATAATAGCGCTGGTGCTGATAGGATTAATTCTAACGTTGTTTATGACAGGAGTGATTAAGATGCCGTCACAATCTCCCAAAAGTTACAATTCACCCGTTCCCATGACGATCGATGTAAATAAAAAATACACCGCTCTGATCAAGACAGCCAAGGGAGACCTGGTGCTGGAGCTCTATTCGCAGGACGCACCTGTCACAGTGAACAACTTCGTCACACTGGCGCGCAAGGGTTTTTACAACGGGCTGACCTTTCATCGCGTGATACCTGATTTCATGGCGCAGGGAGGGGACCCCAGCGGCAGCGGCGCCGGCGGGCCGGGATATAAATTCCAGGATGAGTTCAGTTCGCGCACCCACCAGGCCGGTTCTTTGTCTATGGCCAATTCGGGAGCCAATACCAACGGCAGCCAGTTCTTTATTTGCTATACGCCGCAACCTCATCTGAACGGCAAGCACACTGTTTTCGGGCAGCTTACGCAGGGTATGGACGTCCTCAAAAAGCTGGTTAACGGCGATAAAATGAACGAGGTGACCATCACCGAAAGCAATTAGGCCGCTGTCTCAGATAATGCCCCAGTCCCGGTAACCCTGTTGTATGACGGCCAGGTATTCGGGTGAAGGCTTTCCCTCCTCCTCTTGCCTGGCTTTAATGAACGTTATAGCATCGTACATATCGCCGCCGTCGGTGTAAACGCGCACATCCAGGTGCTTATATTCGACGGGATAGTTTTCATATTTGTCCAGCTTACGCAGTCCGGCCTCGCTGATCTCGTAAACAGCGCCGATAACCTTATCGCCCTGCGAACCTCTGATTGTGGCCACCGCGCCTTTGCGCAAACGAGAGTAGCCGCTAAAAACGAGCTTGAAATTGGGCAGTGTGGCTACAGCCCTGGCTTTGGCATCGGGACAGCGCTCGGCCATCTGCTTGCGGCTGACATTGGAGGCATAAGCGAAATAGTATATCGCCATGCCGTTACTATACACTGCGCGCGACTTCTGGTACAACCGGCCGGCCGTGATGTGTATGATATAATCAATTTTCCATGAGATACCTCGTCATCGCTGATATCCATAGCAACCTCGAGGCTTTTCAGGCTGTATTGGAAGATGCTTATAACCATGGCGGCTTCGGCCACGTCTGGTGCCTGGGTGATGTGGTGGGCTACGGGCCTGACCCTTCGGCCTGTATCAGCCTGTTAAGGACGCTTGATCCGGTCTGCGTATGCGGAAACCACGACCTGGCGGCGGTCGGTCAAATAGATATTGGTGATTTCAACTCGGATGCCGCCCACGCCAACCGCTGGACCTCCGGCCGGTTGAGCAGCGAAGACCGCGATTTCTTACTCGGCATGCCGGAGGTGCTGGTGAGGGACGACTTCACCCTGGTCCACGGCAGTCCCAGGATGCCGCTCTGGGAGTATATCGCTCACGCCTTTACGGCTTCGGATAATTTCAAATGCTTCGAAACCAGGTACTGCCTGGTGGGCCATACTCACGTTCCCTTCGTCTTCGAGCAGGATGATCTATCGGTCAATGAGGGGTACCTGGGCAGCGGCGATGTACTGAAGCTCGGTGATGGGCGGCTGATCGTCAATCCCGGCGGAGTGGGGCAACCGCGTGACCGGGACCCGCGAGCCGGCTACGCCATATATGATTCCGAAGAACATGCGCTCTACCATTACAGGGTGCCCTACGATATCGAGGCAACGCAAGCCAAGATGGAAAAAGAGGGCTTGCCGGGATTTCTGATAACAAGAATAGCCAGGGGCGTTTAACCTTGAAAAGAAAGCGGTTAAACTGTAGTATTTGAGTTGGGCCGTGCTAGGCGGGGAACCAGCGGTGCCCTGTACCCGAGATCCGCTATAGCGGGGCTGAATTCCGGCTCGAGGTCTTGTTTTTCAGAACTGCAACTGTTAAGCGGTGTTGAAGGTTGGGTCTTGCGTGGCGGAGGTCTATGAATCCCGTCAGGTCCGGAAGGAAGCAGCGGTAAATAGTAAGCTCCGGGTGACGCAGGGTCACCTGGCCGGAGCTGGTTGGCGGACGTAAGCTGAAGGACACTATCAAAAGCCGGTGCACGGCCCTTAATTATTTATACAGGCAGCGGTCTATTGCCGCATAAGTGTAGAGAGACCGACCACACATTTCAGCGACGGCTAAGAAGCCAGGGTCTCAGGGCGCGCAAAAGCCTTGGGCAGAACTTCCTGGTGGTTGATTCCGTCGGGGACGCAATCATCGGGGCTGCCGCCCTTTCAGCGGACGATACCGTACTGGAAGTAGGCCCCGGCCTGGGAGCGCTCACGGAGAAGCTCGCCGCCGGCGCCGGGCGCATCATAGCTGTCGAGCTCGATGCCGGCCTGGTATTAAAGCTCAAGAAAAAGCTGAGTGCTTACCACAATATCGAAATCATCCATGCGGATATCCTGAAACAGGATTTGAACGTCCTTGTCGGAGTATCCCCTTACAAAGTCGTGGCCAATATCCCTTATTACATCACCTCTCCCATCCTGCGCTATTTCACGCGTGCCGATAACAGGCCGGCGCTGATGGTCATCATGATGCAGGAGGAAGTGGCTAGGGAGGTCACTGCTCCGCCGGGGAAAATGGGCTTCCTGGCTGTCAGCATGCGGCTTTTCAGCAACCCGGAGATCATACTCAAAGTGCCGGCGGCCTCGTTTCACCCCGTTCCCAAAGTGGATTCAGCCGTGGTGAAATTCAACATGCTGGCGGCGCCGGCCCTGGATATCGCCGATATCGATGGGTTCCTCGACCTGGTTCATTGCGGGTTCTCGTCGCCGCGCAAGCAACTCCGCAATTCGCTCTCCATCGGCCTGAAGGTTGAAGCAGCACAGGCGGAGAGCATACTGCGCAGGGCGGATATAGATCCGGGCAAGCGTCCGGGGGCGCTCTCCCTTGAGGAGTGGTCGGCGCTCTACGCTGCAGCCGGAGGCGGACGGTGCTGACACTCAGGGCATTTGCCAAGCTTAACCTCGTGCTTGAGGTACTGGGTAGTCGAAGCGACGGCTATCACGATATCTCCAGCATTATACAGACGGTCAGCCTCCACGACGTAGTGACACTGGAGCCTGCTGACCGCATAGAACTGAAATTCAGCCTGCCGGGCGTGGAGAAGCAGGCCAACGTCGCTCTCATTGCGGCTCAAGTACTTAGCGAGTTCATGGGCTGTGATAGAGGCGTGGTTATCGGACTGGAGAAACGCATACCCGTGGCAGCCGGGTTAGGTGGCGGAAGCAGCGACGCCGCAGCCGTGCTGCGTGGTCTCAACGCTCTCTGGCAGCTGGAATTGACCGGAGAGAAACTGGCGGCGATCGGGGCCGGAATCGGGTCCGATGTGCCCTTTTTCATCTACGGGGGCGCCTGCCTGGTCGAGGGAAGGGGCGAACGCATTACTCCCCTGTCTGACCTCGAAAGGGCGTGGTTCGTTTTACTCCGGCCCGATGTGCCTGTGTTGACCGGTAAGACTGCCGCACTATACGGCCTGCTAAAATCCGATCATTATTCTTCCGGCGCTGTCTGCGCAAACGTACGAAGGCAATTCGAGCGCGGGGCTGAAATGAAGCCTGGGTCACTTTACAATGTTTTCGAGAAAGTGGCGCCGGCAGCTTTCCCGGGCATGAGTAAATACATAGAGGAGTTCCGCCGGGCGGGGGCATCCGAGGTACATCTGGCGGGATCGGGGCCGGTACTTTTTGCTATGCTATATAATGAAAAGGAGGCATCCGACATTCATGCCAATCTGCTGGCCGCTGGAATAGAATCCTATCTTGTCACGTCCACAGGAAGGGATCAGTTTGGCTGTTGAAAGCATCAAGCCTGCCGGCAGGTGGACGAAGTGGATCAAGGAAGGACTGCTGCTGCTGGGCATGGTAGCCCTTTCAGCAGCCATCGCCTTCCTCCTCTTCCAATTTCGGGACATCTTCAGTATTTCTCTGCAGAGTTACGGCTGGCTGGCCTATCTGGTGGTTTTTTCCGTCAGTTTGCTCAGCAGTTGCACTATCTTCATCCCCACGCCCGGCGCAGCTATAATGTTCGCCGCTGCAGCCATCTGGGATCCCGTCCTTGTGGGATTTGCCAGCGGCACCGGCGACGCCATCGGTGAAATGACATCCTACTGGGTGGGCTATGCAGGCGAAAAAATAATAGTCGATGAACAAATGCCCGCCTATCGGAGTGCGGTGCGCTGGATGGATCGCTTCGGCGTATGGGCTGTTTTCGGTGTGGCCCTTGTACCTGTTGTGCCCTTCGACCTGATAGGACTTGCCGCCGGGGCGCTTAAAATTAGGTGGTGGAAATTTTTGCTGGCTGCCTGGTGCGGCAAGGTGCCGCGGGCTATGGTTCTTTGCAGCATAGGACATCAGTTGCCTCTGATATTGAATGTCTGGCCATTTTAAAGGCCGGCCAACCGGTGCGCTAATTTGATTTCGTCGGATTTGGACAGGATTGTTCTGTCCAGCCTGGCGGTCAGGAGTTGATTGAGGATTGTCCCCACCTGTGGCCCTTCCGGTACGCCCATTTTCAACAGATCATTGCCGCTTAGCGAAGTTTTAACATAACGCAGCGTGTCCAGGTACAGCGTGAGATTCCGGCGCAGGGCGGGAGCCGCAGCGTAGTAATTAATGGTCTGTATGGCTATCGCATCGTATTCATGCAACGTCGAATATATTTTCGACCTCTTTATGGTCCGTTTGTCGAGCTCTTTGCACCTGCTCTTGAGTTTTAGTGACTGGTTGCTCAGCAGGTCCAGACGGCTGCCGGTAAGATTGAGCCGCCCCAGTAATTCATACAGCTCCTCCTCGTCCATGTTGTGCACGAGCAGGCAGAAATACAGCGGCGACGTTGTAACCTTAGCAGGCACAGACGCCCGCCTGAAAGCCGCACTCATCGCGCGATTCCAGGTAAGGGCAGGGTGGAGTTTACTGATTATGCCAAGCTGAGCGGCCCGGCGCAGTATCTTGTAACAATAGTCTTCGTTAAGCCAGAGCATCAGTTCGTTTTTCAAACGGTCACCGCTGATCGTATCCAGCATATCCAGGCTGCGCTTTAACAGCCTGACCGTGCTGTGCTCTAGCCTGAAGCCGAGTCGCTGCTCGTAACGTACGGCCCGCATCATGCGTGTGGCATCGTCCTGGAAGCTTTTATCGTGCAGAACGCGCACCAGTCCCTGGGACAGGTCCTGCCGTGCGCCGAAAAGGTCGGTCAGGATACCCCGGTCAGGCGCATTGACGCAGACAGCCATGGCGTTTATGGTAAAGTCCCTGCGTTTCAGATCGTCCTGTATTTTACCGGGCCTGACCAGGGGCAGGGCACCTGGATGCCGGTAAATCTCGCTGCGGCAGGTCGCCAGGTCCACATTGAAGCCTTCGATTTTTAGTGATGCGGTGCCGAAAGCATTGTGGACAGTCAACCGCGCATCCAGTTTCTCTGCTATCTGCGATGCCAGTTGTATAGCATCGCCCTCAACAGCTATATCAATGTCCACGCACGCGCGGCCCAATATCAGGTCACGCACGATGCCGCCCACCAGGTAGATCCTTGATCCAGAACTCTCTGCAAGCCTGCCGGCTGTCAGAGTCAGCTTAAGAAGTGGAGGAGGTAAACGCTCAATCAATCCTCCGTCCTGCATTCAGGGCTCCACAGAAATCTGTTTCAAAATGGTATCCACCTTTTCCCTGGTGATAAACCGGTCATAGATGAAGAGCAATACATTGGCCAGCGCGAAGACAATAAATCCCGCCAGGCCGGTCAGACCGACAGTCAGGTCATTTCCTCCGGATATAAGAATAATAGCTAGGCCGGGTACGGCGTTGATAGTGCCGTGGAAGATCGAGGCGGCGATTACCGAGCGCGACTTGATGCGTATATAGCTGAAAAGCGGCGCCATGAGTATCGTCCAGACTGCCATCAGCAGCACGCCGAGCTGCGGATTCTGCGGGTAATTGAATCCCAGCAGTATCAGCGGCGCGTGCCAGATACCCCATATGAATCCGATCAACGCGGAAGATTTCCAGAAACCCATGAAGGCCAGCTCTTTCAAAAGGAAACCACGCCAGCCCAACTCCTCACCGAATCCCAGCAGGGCGTTGATGGTTGTGCCCGAGATGAGGGCCAGCACCAGTATCAGCCACACAGGGTGTACAGGCATGGCGACTAGTTGTTCTTTGGCCTGCTCCATTTGCTCCGGGCTTAGTGAGGCTGCCATCGAGTTAAGAAAGCCGGACATGTCAGGTGTGAATGTTATGCCCGGCATAAGCAGGCTGACTCCCATCGCGGCGAACGCGATTATGGGAGGCAGGAACCATGCCACGAAGAACCACGGATTGACCTTGAAGGAGATGCCCATGGGCCCGGCCAGCGGCTGCTTGAATATGGCCTTCTGTATGATGATGGTTACAATCATGGGTATCACCATGTATACCGCGCCCAGCAGCATGATACCCATGCTGTCGACCTTGCCTCCCAGCGCGATATAGAGGTACACGATCGACCAGTCGATGAAGAACGTAAGCAGCAGGAAGAGCAGAATTTTCTTTGTGCGTAAACTCATTATCAAGTCCTTTTGAAGAAAAATAGTTTCGGCTACGGCCTGATAAATCTTACAGTATAGCTCCAGAGGTTGCCAGAAAAGCCTTCAACTCTAAATCCTTCTTTCTCTAACTGGCGAACGGTAGTGGATTTCCAGGGATAATCAGGGTCCGGCAGCCACTCTGATATGGCCAGCATAATGAGTAAGATATAAATCGCAATCATCAGTCTATATACTTCCCAACTTTAAATTCACTCCCATTATACCTGGTGGCGCATCTTAAAACCGTGCTGTGGGGCAGGCCGAGGTCACAGGTCGGGGACTATATGTCCCCTGCTGTCGCGGGTGAATGAACAACAACCTTCAATTTCCTGCAGTTGTTGCATGGTGCCGAAAGCGGTGAGGCTGCCCCCCAGATCAACAGGGGTATTCAAAGTTGGATTGATGATTATATCGCCGTCCTTCTCCCTGATGGCCAGGATGCGCACACCTGAAAATTTTTCTTCAATGTCCTTGATGCTTCTGCCGATAAGAGTGGAATTCTCGTTGATGTAGACTTCCTCAACCAGGTATTCGCCCTTGTTGTTTGCCAGGACCGTCTCGATGAACTGGACCGTGGCCGGTCTCAGAGCCAGGCGGGCCATCTGCTGGCCGCCAATTACCTCGGGCAGGATTATATGAGTGGCGCCGGCCTGCTTGAGCCTGCGTACAGCATCACTATTGTTGGCGCGGCCGATAATGGTAAGCAGAGGATTGATCTCTCGTGCAGTCAGCACGGCATAGGTATTATAGGCATCGTCTCCAAAAGCGGTGATCAGGCCCCTGGCCTTTTCGATGCCGGCGCGTTTGAGTACATCGTGATTGGTCGCATCGTCCATTATGCTCAGACAGCCGTCCTGAACGGCCCGGTTAAAACTGTTGATGCCGTGGTCGATGACCACAAAGTCGGATTTCTGCTGTTTTAGGGTGCCGGCAATAGCCTCACCCACGCGACCATAGCCGCACAGCACAAAGTGGTTGTTAAGCTTTCTGATTCTGGCTTCCATGCGGGACCTCCTGAATGATCCGAACTCCATTTCCAGCGTTGCCTGCACCATGCTGGTAAGAATATAGATTACGGTACCTACTCCAAATAGCGTGAGAACGATGGTAAAAATACGGCCGGCGGTGGTGAGCGGGTGCACCTCGCCCCCGAGCGTAGCAATGGTGATGACCGTCATGTAGAAGGAATCAAAGAGATTCCATTGCTCTATGAGCATGTAGCCGGCTGTGCCGAATGTGAAGAGGACAATGAGAACTACCAGCCATGTGACGTAATGATGTCTGTTACCCATATCAATGACCCCTCAACCCGGTGGGCTACTTGCAGCAGTCTAATTTGGCCAGCGCGTCATCTATCTCGCTGAGGGTTTGGAAACGCTCGGTCTTTATCTCCCGGATAATGCCGGTGGAATCGATAAGGAAGGTAGTCGGGAAGGCCGGCCCCTTGTAAATCGAGTCCGCCTCGCCTTCGCTGTCCATCAGCACAGGGAACGATAGTCTCTCGTTGGCTACGTAGTATTTGACCTTATCGGGGTCTCCGCGCACGTTGACTGCCAGGATGGCAAGTTCGTTGCGCCCGTATTTGTCGAAGGCCGTTTGAATCAATGGCATCTCCATTTCGCAGGCGCGGCAGCCTTCCAGCCAGAAATTAAGCATGACCTTGCGGCCCAGGAATTGGCCCACAGAATACTCGGTACCGTCTATAGATTTCAGGGTGAAGTCCGGCGCGCGCTTGCCCACCTCAGGAGCCGTCTCAACCATGCTCAGCGTTTTGACTGACGGCAGGTCCTGAGTAGACTCCTTGCCTCCAGTGTCCTTCGATCTCAGTTTCAGAAAATACTCTGTATCAGGTGTCAGGCCGTCAACCTTGACTGTGTGCCAGATTGTCAGGCTGTTTCCCTGCGATACAGTGCCCAGCATATCCTTGCCGATGCTGTAATCGACTTCACCGCTGGCAGGTTCGTCGGTCTTCCATGTTACCAGTATGTATGAATCTGCTATCGAGCTGGTCCCGGCTCCCGATATCTCCGGGTAACTCGAATCCGTTCCCGAAGTCGTGGCCAGGTAGCGTTTCGAGACTATCGTATCTGCCAGCGCGCTATATGAATGTTCCGAAACGTTGACATAATTCACATTGTACAGGACCCTGATATGGTAGGAGGTGTTTGGGGACAGGTCATTGATGCTGAGAGAGTGGAGTGTGACCGGAGCGGGCGTTATCACCGTTAGAATATTCTTGCCGTCAATATCGACCTGTGTCGTGGTCGGCAGGGCAGTGCTCCAGTTCACCATGGCGCTTTTCTCGTTGTTGGACTGGACGAGCACGTTCGCTATTGGTGTTTGCGGTATATTGACGGTCCCGCCGCTACCGATGGTGTGGATGATCTGTTCGTAATCGGATATGGATATAATGGGGCCTTCCACCCTGGCCCTGATTATGCCGTTCTTATCCAGGAAAACACATGTTGGCTCATACGATATGTTGTAGCTGGAACGAAGTTTTCCCGACGTGTCGCTGATGACAGGGAAACCTATCTCGTACTCTTTTATCATGTCGTCTATCTCGCTGCTGCCGGCGCCGGAGGCGATGGCAATAATGGCCAGATCGCCCGGGGGATACTTTTGCATAAGCTCGTTGAGCTTATCCGGCGTGTAAAGCTTGCGCACCACGCCGTTGACATTGAAGAAATGGTCGTCCCAGAAATCCCTGTCCCAGAAGACCAGCACGACATTTTTACCTCGGAAAGAGCTTAACGCCGTGGTATTATCATCAGTGATCTGCATAACGAAATCAGGGGCGATATTGCCCACGCCGGTACCCTGCCTCGGCACCAGCAATATTACAGTGGCGCAGAGCAGCAGACCGAGGGCGACGGCGGCTATAATCACTATGAGCGCCCGGTGCTTTTTAAATTTATCGCTCATGGAGAGCGGTATTTTATTTACTTCTTTTTCCAGCATGCTGATCTTGTTGAGCAGTATCTTGCTCTCGGAATCAAATACATCGCTGCCGATCTCTCCAACGTTAAAGCGGGTCTGCAGCAGCGCCAGATCCTCACGGCATTTATCCAGCTCAACTTTCTTGAGCATGTTGCTACCGTCATTCATGTGAAAACACCATATTTGACATATTATAACTGAATTTTACCGTCAGGTCAGCTTTATTTGAAGGAGTTCAAACGTTCCTCTATCTCCTCCATGTTGATAAATGGGCCGATTTTAATAGATGTGATGATGCCCTTATCGTTGATAAAGAATGTAGTCGGCATGCCCCTTATATCATAGAGGGTGGATACAACACCCCGCGGATCGAGGGGAATTATGAAATCCATGCCGTTGGCAGTGGCGTAGAATAAAGCGCTGTCCGGATTGTCCATAGAATTTACTGCGATTATAACGGTGCTGCCGTCATTGTATTTATCGTGTAGCTCTTTGAACGCGGGGATTTCGAAACGGCAAGGCCCGCACCAGGTGGCCCAGAAGTTCAGCAACACATTTTTACCCCGGTAATCGCTGAGTTTGAATTCCTTGTCACCTGTGGTAGGCAGAGTGAAATCGGGCGCGGCGAAGCCTATCTGTGTTCCTACTTTCACAGGTGAGAGATCAGACGATACCGCTGCCGGAGGAGCGCTGTCAACCCGTATGCCGGGATGACTGATCCGGTCGATAACCGCAATAGCAGCCAGCGAAAATATGGTCAAACCGCATAGTATCCATAAGAACTGCGGCGGATCTTTTTGTTTCATATTACCTTATCGTGATCCCCTGTGGCGTCAGGGCATAATTTTATTGACTTCATTCAGCAGTTCATCCTTGGTAGCAAAACTACCTATCTTAATGGACTTGATGGCGCCATCGGCCCCAATGAAGAACGTGTTGGGGTCCGCGTTTTTAGGGCAGCAGAATTGCTTATAGATAACGCTTTTCAAATCGATGACGGTTGTGAAGTTATACCCGTTCTGGTTAAGGTAATTTTTGGTTGTGTTGATGCTGTCCATGGTGTTTACGGACAGGAAAATCAGGCCTTTCGGCCCATACTGCTCGACTACATCCTTGAAGTAGGGCATCTCCTTCTTGCATTCAATGCAACTTGTCGACCAGGTGTTGATCACAACGGGTTTGCCTGCGTAGTCGCTCAGGCTATGGTTTATCCCATCGATACCCGGCAGGGTGAAGTCCGGCGCCTTGTCGCCGATTTTGGGACATGACACAGTGGGAGCCCCGCAGCCGGCCAGCATGACTGCGCAAAAAAGTGTCGTGAGAAGAACTGGTAATACAAATTTCATGGTTGCCTTTCTCCTGTTATAACGCATTCAGGTTGCAAACCGGCTCAACCAGGTAAGCTGGTTGGTCAGCATCAATATACCGACTATTATAAGCAGTATGCCGCTTATAATAGAAATGAGGCCGAGGTGGCGGTTAATGCCGCTCCAGAAAGGCATTATGTAGCTCCAGGCCAGGCCGATGAGCAGGAATGGTATGCCCATACCCATCGAATAGACGGCCAGCAGCGCGGCGCCCTTGGCGGTTTCCCCGGTATATGATGCGATAAAGAGTATCGAGCCGAGGATGGGCCCTATGCATGGCGTCCATCCCACCGCAAAGGCTGCCCCGATCATCAGGGATCTGATGTACCCGGGATTGCGCCCCCCCTGCATGTGCAGCCGTTTCTCATAGTTGAGCCAGGGGATTTTATAGGCGGCGATGAGGAAGACGCCGAAGATAATAACGAACATACCGGAGACAAGCCGCAGGATGTCGGAGTATGCGATGATAGAAGCGCCGATCAGGCCGGCTGATGCTCCCATCAGGATGAAGAGGATCGAGAAGCCCAGCACAAAGGCCACGCTGTGCAGCAGCGTGGGCCACACCCTGCGGCTGCCGCCTATGTCTATGGCCGATTCGCCCGCCAGATTGGCCAGATAGGCGGGGACCAGAGGAAGCACACAGGGCGAAAAAAAAGACAGCAAACCCGCTATGAAAGCTGTCCAGTAGGTGACGTCGCTTATCGGGTTCACTGTTGCGCTAAGGCCTTATCGAGAAGTTTCTGGATGTCTTTCTTGGGACGGTAACCCACCAATTGTTCGAAGGGTTTCCCTCCCTTGAATAAGATAAGCGTGGGAATACTCATTACGTTGTAGCTGGAGGCCACCTTGGGCGCCTCGTCCACGTTGACCTTGGCGAACTCTATCTTGTCCTTGTATTCGCCGGCCAGCTCGTCCACGAGCGGCGCGATCATTTTGCAGGGTCCGCACCACACCGCCCAAAAATCCACCAGCACCGGCCGGGCCGCGTCCAGCACGCTTGCCTTGAATTCCTTTTCGCTCAAGTTTTTTATATTGTCAGCCATCTCGCCTCCAATGTAGTTGATTATTATGCAGTTGGCGCCCTGTGGTTGATGGTCTGCCCTTCCAGGCGTTGTCTTTTATCTATCTTAGCACCGCTGGCAATAATGCTGTTAATAATGATCGCGCCCTCGGCGACCGTTATGTCGTCCCAGAGAAGGGAATTTTCAATGACCGCGCCGCTGGATATCCGGCAGCCGCGTCCCATTACAGTCGGCCCTGCGATACGTGCCTCTGCGCCCACCGTGCATCCTTCTGCCAGCATGACCGGTCCGGTCAGATGGGCAGAGGGGTGGATCTCGCACCCTTCCTCAACGATTATATCCCGGGTCACGTGCAGGGGAGAGGAGCAATTGCCCAGCAGTAAATCGCTGTTAACACGGTGGTATTGCTCGGGCGTGCCCATATCGATCCAGTACGCCCGGTTGTGAAAGGCGTAAAAAGGTTCGCCCTCCCTGAGTAAACGGGGGAATACACCGTTTTCGAACATGTAGAACTGATCATTGGGAACGTAATCCAGCACTTCCGGCTCAAGTATGTATACTCCCGCATTGATCCAGTGGCTGGTAACATCTTCCCATTTCGGCTTCTCTATGAAACGCAAAACTCGCCCTGACTCATCCGTTTCGACCACCCCGAACCTGGTGGGGTCCTCCACGTGCGTGAGCGCAATAGTCGCCGTCGCTTTATTGTGCAGGTGCTGCCTGTACATCTCGGAATAATCCAGATCGGAGAAGCAGTCGCCGTTGAGAACGAAGACGGATTCTTTTATGTGGCGGCCTGCGTTCTTTACGGCGCCGGCTGTGCCCAGCGGCTTCTCTTCCAGGCTGTATGTCAGCTTGACGCCCAGCCCGCCACCGTCCTTGAAATATGCGTAAATAGAGTCGGGCTTGTAGCCCATGGCCAGCACTATCTCGTCGATCCCGTGCAGGGCCAGCTTGCGTATAACGTGCTCTATGAAGGGCCTGTTGGCTACAGGGACCATCGGTTTGACTACTGAATAGGTCAGCGGACGCAGCCGGGTGCCCTCGCCGCCTACAAGAATAATTGCCTTCATATCAGGGTAATGGACTAATTTTAAACCGTTTGAATCTGATGGGCAAACATGGAGTGTCTATATTCGTGCCTGTGTGAGAGATGACAGGTACATGCTCATATCTCGTAAGTTTCGTCGAACTCGCGTTTGATCTTGGATTCGGCCTGTTTGAGATCGTCTTCCGGCGGGATCAAACCCGCTGCGCTCTCCAGCCGCTGAATACGTTCATCCAGTTTATCGTTCTCCGCCAGCACCAGGCGGATGGCCTCGGCCACGGGATCGGGAAGGCGGTTGTGGTCCAGGTCGATGCCGTGCTCCCTCATTTCTTCAACGATGCGTCCCGGCACGCCCACCACGGTTGCCCCGGGGGGCACCGATTTGATCACCACCGATCCGGATCCGATCCTGGCGCCGTCACCCACGGTTATGGCGCCCAGCACGATAGCGCGCGAGCCGATGACGACATTATTGCCGATCGTGGGGTGCCGCTTCTTTTTATAAAGGGTGGTACCCCCCAGCACTACGCCCTGGTACATGAGGACATCATCCCCGATTTCGGAGGTCTCGCCGATCACCACTCCCGCGCCGTGATCGATAAAGAAACGCCGGCCTATAATAGCCCCGGGGTGTATCTCGATCTGCGTGAAAAAGCGGTTGAACTGTGAGATCAGGCGGGCTGTGAAATAGCACCTGTGGCGGTAAAAGAAGCTGGCTGCACGATGCCACCACAGCGCGTGCAGCCCGGGGTAGAGAAAAAAAACCTCCCAGGCGCTGCGCGCCGCCGGATCGCGCTCCATGGCGGCTCGGATGTCTTCTCGCATCAGCTTAAAGCAGGAGCACATGGCAAAGTAATTATACGTTATTTTCAATCGTACTACATTCAATTGACCGCTTTTTAATAACTGTGATAACCTTAAAACGGAATTGCCGAGATGTGTGGTGATAGCAGGATGGACTTTAGACCAGTTTGACCGGGTTCGATTCCTGGACCGGCAGCCAGGCCACTCCTGCTGTTTTCTGGTAGATCATGATGATTGAAGTACTGCAAAATAAGAACTCCGCCACCAGGTTTCAAATTATGGCGGAGATCGCTTCGGCGGGACCCAATATCCATCAAAAAAATATCGCGCTCAAACTCGGCATCAGCCCGCAGGCGGTCTCGGAATATATCAGGCAACTAACGGACGAAAAGCTGCTTGCGGCCGAAAGCCGTTCATCGTACAAAATCAGTATCGAGGGCGTCAACTGGATGCTTAAAATGCTCAGGGAACTCAACGATTTCCTGGCTGAGGCAACATCGGCGGTTAAAAATATCACCACCTGTGCTGCCATTGCGGAGAACGATATCGCCAGGGGCCAGGCTGTCGGCCTTCAGATGAAGGGCGGATTATTAATCGCCACCACGAAAAAGGGAGCGGGGGCACGGGGAATAGCGGTGACGGGTGCTAAAGCCGGCGAGGATGTCGGCATCTCTCACATAGAAGGGCTGGTATCATTGAACAAAGGGAAGATTACGCTGCTTGAAGTGCCGACCGTCCAAAAAGGCGGGTCCAGGAAAATAGACATTTCCAGGCTGAAGGCCCTTGTGGACGACCGGCAACAGATAGGCGCCATAGGGATGGAGGCGCTCGCCTCATTGAGAAAGGCCGGCATTGAACCCCGCTACCTTTACGGGGTAGCCGACGCGACCATCGAGCTTGCCAGGTGCGGGTTGCCCGTCACCATTGTGTCTGCATCGGATGCCATTCCCGACCTGATCAAGAGATTGCGCGAGAGCGACCTTGATTACGAGATGGTGAGCCTGGCGCCCAAGAGCTACTCTCACAAAGGGTAACAGCTTCACCTGCTATACTCATTGACAATTTTACTCAGCCGGCCATATAATATCAACCAGACTTGATAATACACAAGTATACTTGATATGATAAAAACCGGCATTGTAGTCCTGGTGCATGGAAGCCGCGGTAAGCTCGGCAAAGGCGAGGTGGAATCGGCATTAGAAATAATTGTGGAGGGGCTGAAGCCATGCCTGGCGCCGGGCGTAGAAGTAGTCGGGGCCGCCCTTCAGTTCAATCAACCTGCGCTGGAGGAAGCTGTGGAGGTACTGTGTTCCATGCAGGTCAAGCGCATTATCATAGTACCCTATTTCCTGTTCGCGGGCCGTCATATAACCGAACATGTCCCGCAGGCGCTGTCCGATTTACAGCATTTGTATCCTGATACCCGCTTCATCGTGGCCGAAGCTATGGGCCTGGATGAGTCTTTCATAGGTTTGCTGGCAAGGCGGGTCATCAAGGCGGCGCCTGACCTTGGACTCATTTCAGTCAACGCCCGTGGAAAATCAATAGAAACCGAGAGCATGCAAATAGTCGACAGCCTCCTTCCGCCGCTGCCCGCCATGCACGATGAAGAAATGGTGGTTATAAAACGGTTGGTACATGCCAGCGGCGATATCGAGGTCGCCAAACTGGCTAAATTCAGCGCCGATGCCGTTTCCGCCGGAGTCCGCGCCATTACCCTGGGAAGTCCAATATTCACAGATGTTCGTATGATCATGACCGGTATCGACCTGCGCCTGGCTGACCCCTTTGGCTGCACCGTAACCTGCGCGCTTGACTCAGGGGAAATCGGAGTCCGGGTGGAGACGGGGGAGATTACACGTACAGCGGCAGGAATGAAGAATTTAGGTGGCAAGCTGGATGGCGCCATAGTTGCCATTGGAAACGCCCCGACGGCCCTGTTTGCCCTGCTCGAGTTAGTAGATGACAGGTCTATCAGGCCTGCTTTGATAGTCGGTATGCCGGTGGGCTTTGTAAAAGCCGCTGAGTCGAAACTGGAATTGATGAAACGTGATATCCCGTATATCACGGTCACCGGTACACGTGGCGGCAGCGCACTGGCGGCAGCCGCCGTCAACTCGTTATTAAGAATAGCCCGGGATCAGCATCCAATGGCACAAATAACATAGAAAGGAGAGTAGAACACATGCAGCTAAATAGATACCGATGGGTCACAAAGTGCCTGCCGGTGGCAGCAATAAGTGCATTATTTATTTTTCTTTTCCTGCCTGCTCCGGCCTATGCCATGCATATTGCGGAGGGAATATTACCGTTCTATCCGGCTGCTGCCTGGTACGCGTTATCCGCCGTCTTCGTGGGTATCGGTATTTACATGATAAAACGAAAAACGCAAGAGGACCGGAGCATCATGCCGTTGCTGGGCATAACGGGGGCAGCTGTTTTCCTGATTTCCTGCCTGCCGATCCCTGTTCCAATCGCCGGCACCTGTTCCCATCCCTGCGGCACTCCGCTGGCGGCGATACTGGTGGGACCCTTCATCAGTACTGTGCTGGCGGCCTTGGCCCTGCTCATCCAGGCGCTATTCCTCGCGCACGGCGGGTTCACCACCTGGGGCGCCAACATCTTTTCAATGGGCGTCATGGGCTCATTTGTAGGCTTCGGAAGCTTTGTTTTGTTTCGACGACTACACGCGCCTCTATTTATCGCTGCCTTCGCCGCCGGGCTCTTCGGTGACTGGGCCACATATGCTACGACTGCATTCGAATTAGCCTCAGGCCTGGGCACTGAGAGTTCCCTTTGGAATATGTTCGCAACCATTTTAATCGCTTTTGCTCCCACGCAAATACCGCTCGGTATTTTAGAAGGATTGTTTACCGGCGGTGTCGTGAGTCTCATATACAAACAGAGGCCGGAGTTATTGGATTTCAGACTGGCAACTGCCGGCATCGTAAAAGAAATGGTTAAGGGAGGAAATGCGTGAACAATATTGCTGGTAAGCTAAGTGTCGGGCTATTGATCATCATTGTACTGTTAGCGTTGTCTTATTGGACGGTTACCATGTTTAGCCGAGCTCATGCCAATATGGAAGGCCAATGGTCCGGAGTTGATGAGACAGTAATTGAGAAATATGCGGCGGCAGCAGGCAGGGAACCGCTGGAGCCCCTGGTCAACACCGACCAGGGAGACCTGCTGTTGTTTGTATTTGCCCTGTCCGGCGCTGCCGGCGGTTTTATTGCCGGCTATTGCTGGCGCATGTTGATACATGAGAAAAAAAGCAGAACCGGGCCTTGTTCATAGAAAAATGTTGCTTGAATCCGGATATTACTCCGACAATTACGCACGTAAGCAGAATTTCGTGAGCAGCATCGATGCGCGCATAAAAATAGCCTTTGTTGCTTTTGCCTTGATTTTGAATATTATAAGCCCGGGCCATAGTGTATCTATTTGCCTTCTGTTATTTTGTTTAATAGTATTGTCGGCTATTCGGGTGCCTCCACGATTATTGTTAATCAGGCTGAGCATTCCTTTCTCCATGGTTTTCGTCCTGCTCGTAACGCAGGTTTTTCTCTACGGGCAAACCCCCCTTTTTCAAATTAATATCGCGGGGTGGGTGCTCTCAGGCTATACCGAGGGATTAATGCGCGGAATAACGCTTGTACTGCGTGTCCTGGCCGGGATATCCCTGATTCTCCTGCTCAGCATGTCTACGACTGCAGACCGGCTCTTTAAGGCCGCCGCCTGGTTCAGGGTCCCGGGCACATTTGTTGAAATCGGCTTGTTGATCTACCGCTACATATTTGTACTGGGCGAGGAATTTATCCGGCTTCAGGACGCCCAGAGAACCAGGCTGGCAGGTAACGGCTGGCGCCGGGGCATGAGGGCCGCCAGTGTGCTTGGCGCCAGTATTATCCTGAGATCGTACGACCGTGCAGGGAGGGTCTTCGAGGCCATGACGGTTCGCGGCTACGTCGGCCGGCCGACATACGGCAGCCTCGATTTCAGGCTGAAGGATGCTCTTGTTGCGGCGCTTCTCGCCGCTGTCCTGGCTGGTTTATTCGTTGTGGGGCGGATCGTATGATCAGCACCAGGGCTTTAACTTACAGCTATGGAGATGGAACCAGGGCGGTGGTCGATGTTGACCTCCGGGTGGAACGCGGAGAGTTCACTGCCGTGATGGGCGCCAACGGGTCCGGGAAGACTACTCTGCTCAAACTGCTGATAGGACTGCTCAAGCCCACCTCCGGCAGCATTTTGCTGGAAGGCAGGGAACTCCGCACGTTGAAGGACACTGAGATCTTTCAGCGGATAGGCATGGTATTTCAGGACCCCAACGATCAACTTTTTGCCCCCACGGTTGAAGATGATGTTGCATTTGGCGTTATGAATCTTGGTGTACCGCGGAGTGAGACCGCCCGCATCGTAGACAGCACCTTGGACACCCTCGGTATATCCGGTCTTAGACACAAGGCTGTTCATGCGTTAAGCTTCGGCCAGAAACGGCGTGTCGCCCTGGCCGGAGTCCTGGCTATGAAACCATCGGTGATCCTGCTCGATGAGCCGACAGGGGGACTGGACCCCTTGGGAGTTACTTCTATCATGTCGCTCCTGCATAACCTCAACAGGGAGCACCGAATTTCCATGATCATGGCCACACATGATATAGACCTTGTGCCGCTATTTTGCGACAGCATGGTTATTATGCATGGCGGGCGCGCGCTCACCCAGGGCAGGCCGTCTGACGTGCTGAAAAATACAGGCATCATCAGGCAGGCATCTCTCAGGCTGCCTAGAATAGCCCATCTTTTTGAGATACTCCGGGAGAAAGATAGATTCGCTGTTGACGCTCTGCCGCTTACCATCGGAGAGGCCAGGCGTGAATTGCTTGAGCCGTCCAAATCGAAGGCTGAGTCTATAACTGAAATAGCTGACCGACCTGAGGTACTATTATGAGGAGGATGCTTAAGAAATCGTTGAGAAAAGGCTACACCACGGGGGCCTGTGCCGCGGCCGCTGCCAGGGCTGCTGCTTCCGCCCTGTTAACGCAAATGCCTGTCAGCGAGATTACCATTACTCTCCCCGCCGGACAGCCGGCCTCGTTTAGAATCAGCCGGTGTGATTTCGATATGGACCGGGCTTGCTGTAGCGTGATCAAAGACGCGGGCGACGACCCGGATATCACTGACGGCATCGAAATCATGGCGACCGCGGCCTGGATGAAAAAACCGGGAATTAAGGTCATCGGGGGGCAGGGGATAGGACGAGTAACCAAGCCCGGCCTGGATATCGCGATCGGCGGCCCGGCTATTAATTTGGTGCCGGAAAAGATGATTCGGCAGTCCGTCGAGGAGATATTGAAGGGTGCGCTTACGGGCGGGGGGATAGAATTGACCATAGCTGCTCCGCGCGGCGAAGAACTGGCAAAAAAAACGCTCAACTCCCGCCTGGGTATCATCGGCGGCATTTCCATTATCGGCACATCCGGGATAGTCATTCCATATTCCACCAAGGCATACACCGCCTGTATTTCAAAGTCCCTTGACGTGGCGTCGGCCTGCGGCTGTGAGACCATAGTGATTTCGACCGGAAGGCGCAGTGAAAAATACGCACAGAGGGAATTGCGGCTGCCGGAGGAGTCATTCATTTTGGCCGGCGACTATATCGGATACACACTCAAAAATATTGCGCGCAGGGGTTTTCGCAAGGCTATAGTTTGGGGCATGATAGGAAAAATGAGCAAGCTCGCTGCCGGCAATCTATATACCAATGTCAGCGATTCTTCAGTGGATATCGAGCTGATGGCCGGTGTGGCACGGGAGTGCAACCTCCCCGAAAATATAATTGCCGTTTTAAGCGAATCCGTCACTGCCAATCATTTCCGGAAACTGCTGCCGGCTGAATACGTCAATGCTTTCTGCGACGGACTATCTAGAATTGCAGCCGGCAAATGCTCCGCGGCCGTTGCCGGTAAGGTTGTGGTAGAGTGTATAACCACAGACCCCGAGGGTACGGTCCTGGGAAGGTCCGATGCGCAAAGGTAAGGTCCAGATCATAGGAGTTTCACCGGAAGGAGCAGGCAGCCTGAGCCCGGCAGCGCGTGCTGCCGTCAAGAGTGCTGAGCAGGTCTATGGAGGGGAAAGGCTGTTGAAACAGTTCAGCTTCCCGCACACTGAGACCATCGTAATTAATAATAATCTTCCCCGAGTGGTCTCCTCTATCAAAGCCAACCTGGGGATTAAGCGCATAGTGGTGCTGGCGTCGGGTGATCCCGGCTTTTTCGGCATAGCCAGGTACCTCTGCGAAAAACTGGGCAGGGAGACTATTGCTATCACTCCCGCTGTCAGCTCTATGCAGTATGCGTTCGCCAGGATCAAAGAGAGCTGGGAAGATGCCGCTTTCACCAGTGCGCATTCCGGGCCGATAGATAAAATCATCGAGACGGTCCGGAGTTCCCATAAAATAGCCATCCTTACGGGCCACAAAAACACTCCACGGCAAATCGCCGGGACACTGTTAGCGGCGGGCATCGACGATTGCCGGGTCCATATCTGCCAGGACCTGGGGACCGCCGGGGAACGGATTGTAAGCACAAATCTCAGCGGCGTCAGCCGGCTGAAGTTGTCCGCGCTCTGCGTCATGATTCTGCTCAGGGATTACGTTCCTGCGGCTCAGTGCGCCCATCAACTTCTGGGGATCGAAGAGACCGGGTTTCAACAGAGGAAGAAAGGATCTCTCATTACCAAGCACGAGATAAGGGCGGTCAGCCTGGCGAAGATGAGGCTGACTGAATCCAGCGTAATCTGGGACATAGGCTCTGGCTCGGGATCGGTCTCCATAGAGGCGTCGCTCCTGGCGGGGAAAGGTGTTGTCTGCGCAATCGAAAAGAACTCTGCGGATGCCGCCATAATCCGGCGCAATATAGAGCGCTTCAAGCGGCCTAATATAAAACTAATACAGGCGGAAGCGCCTTCCGCCCTGGATAAACTGCCGGAACCGACGGCGGTTTTCATAGGGGGTAGCGGTGGAAAGCTGGCGCCGATACTGGATTGCGTCTGCGGACGCCTGGTCGGGGACGGCAGGGTCGTCTGCAACCTGGCAACCATGGAGAACGTAAATCTGGCTGCGGGCAGGCTTAAGGCCAATGGATTTACGGCTGAGATCACCCTGGTAAATGTAGCTCGCAGCCGAAACATTGCCGGCCTCACCAGGCTTGAGCCTTTGAATCCGGTGTTCATTGTTGCCGGAAGCAGGAGCGTGGTAAATAGTGGACATAAAAAACAAAAGTAAGAAAGTGGGACGATTCTACGGGATCGGCGTCGGTCCGGGTGATCCGGAGCTCATCACCTTAAAGGCCAAACGCATTTTGTCCGGCACGCCAGTTATTTTCGTTCCCAAGAAAGGAGAGGAAAGCACCAGCTACGCGCGGTCCATCATCTCGGGACTGATCAAGCCCGACCAGGAAGTGGTGGAACTCGTTTTCCCCATGCTGAGGGAACGTGATGATCTGGCCCCTCACTGGCAAAAGGCTGTGCAGAGCATTCGGGAGCGTCTGGAAAAGGGACAGGATTGCGCCTTCGTCAATCTGGGCGACCCTCTGCTGTACGGAACATTTATTAATGTGATAGATGCGCTGCGGGTGGGCTGTCCGGGGTTGGAGATCGAGGTCATCCCCGGTATCTCGTCGATCTCGGCCGCGGCTGCCCGTGCCCTCGTTCCTCTCGCCATTGATGACGACAGGCTGGCCATAATATCCGGCAGGTGCAGCGACAGCTTCATAAAAGACACTCTTTCCAATTTTGACACGGTCATCTTCATGAAAATATACAGGGTCTTCGATCACCTGCTGGCCATCCTCGAAGAGCTTAACCTGGTGCAAAACTGCGTATACATCGAGAAATGTACTACGGGGGATGAAAGGATTGCAACGGATATCAGCGAACTAAAGGGACAGAAACTCGATTATTTTTCGCTTTTGATTGTAAGGAAATAGAATAATGGTCCAGGTGTATTTTATTGGCGCGGGTCCCGGAGACGTGGGACTGCTTACTATCAAAGCCCGCAGAATCATAGAGAAAGCGAACGTCGTCATTTATGCCGACTCCCTGGTCAACCCGGACGTATGTTCATTTGCCGGCAAGGACGCACGAATATATAAAAGCGCGGGGCTCACGCTGCAGCAGACAACCGGCATAATTGCGGATGCTGTGAAAGGAGGAAAAACAGTCGCCCGCCTTCAGAGCGGTGACCCCTCGATATACGGGGCCATCGCCGAGCAAATGGCGCTGCTCGATGAGATGGGGATTGAGTACGAGGTCGTGCCCGGCGTAAGCTCCCTCTTTGCCGCCGCCGCACTATTAAAAATAGAATTGACCGTCCCGGAGCTGTCACAGACGGTCATTATTACCCGCATGGAGGGCAGGACGCCCGTCCCCGCCTCGGAGAATCTGCGCAGCCTGGCCTCTCACGGGGCGACTATCGCGCTGTTTTTGAGCGCATCGCTGGCTAAAGAAGCGGTTGCCGCGTTAATTGAGGGCGGATATAAATCAAATACCCCGGCAGCCATCGTCTACAAGGCTGGCTGGCCGGACAGCAAGGTGATACGCACGACCATAAAAGAGCTGGAGGAACAGCTCAGCAGCAACCGGATCGATAAGCAGGCGCTCATCCTCATAGGCAAAGCCCTGGATAAAGGGCGTATTAACTCGCGTTCGAAGCTGTATAATGCGGATTTCAAACATGAGTACCGCAAGTAAGAAAGGGCCTGCCATAGTCGCCATAACCAGGAACGGCGCCCGCATCGGGCGTACTATCAAGGCGCTGATGCCTGAAAGCGACCTCTACGTTGTCGACAAATTTGCAACCGAAAGCCCGGGTGAGCGCTCTTTTTCCGTGCCCGCGGGCAAACTGATCGACGATATCATCGGCAGATACGCGCAACTGGTCCTGGTAATGGCCGTTGGAATAGCCGTGCGACTGGTAGCCCCGAGCGTTAAAAATAAGCGTACCGATGCCGGGGTTACCGTCATAGACGATTCCGGCAGATTCGTGATCAGTCTCCTTTCGGGGCATATCGGCGGCGCCAACGCGCTTGCGCTGAAAATTGCCTCGCTCATCGGCGCACAGCCCGTAATCACCACTGCTTCGGATACCAGGGGTTTCGCCTCCCTGGATTTGCTGGCCGAAAAGTACGGCTGGAAATTGGAAAGTAACCGCAACCTGACACGTGTAAGCGCCGCGCTGATAAACGATGAAGCCGTGGCCCTGTTCCAGGACGCGGGCGACACATCATGGTCTCCGCGGGACCTGTCTCCGGAGGTCCGTATCTTTGAAGATTTCGGCGCGCTCAAAGGTTCCGGCCTCAAGGCTGCCATAATCATCACCGACCGGTCAGTGGCGAAACACGATCTAAAAATTCCATACGTCGTTTTCCATCCTCCCAGCCTGGTGGTTGGCATCGGTTGCAATCGCGGGACAACACGTGATGTTATAGAAAAAGCCATGTCCGACATTTTCTCGAAAAACGGGCTTTCGCTGTTAAGTATACGGAGTCTTGCGACTGCAGCCTTGAAAAAAGATGAACCCGGCCTTTTGGAGTTCTCACGAAAACATGACCTTCCGGTCGAGTATTTCGATAAAGAAGAGCTGGCTGCAACCCGGTTTCCATCCGAACCATCTGCAGCCGCCCTGAAACATATAGGCCTGCCGTCGGTCTGCGAGGCGGCGGCAGTCCTGGCGGGTGACGGAAACCTGATCGTCCCCAAGGCCAGGTTCCAGGGGCAGGTCACACTGGCCGTTTCGCGCATCCTGTTCCGCGGTGCTCACCGGACCGGCAAGCTATTCATCGTCGGAATAGGCCCCGGTGATCTGGCCCACATGACCATTAGAGCGAGGCAGGCCATCTCGGAGAGCGGAACCGTGGTAGGTTATAAAAAATACATAGATTTGTGCGCCCCCTTGCTGGCCGGAAAAGACATAATGTCCGGTGCCATGGGACAGGAGGTGGAACGTGTCAATCTGGCCATCTACCTGGCTGCCCGGGGCAAGACGGTGTCCCTCATCTCCAGCGGTGACTCCGGCATATACGGCATGTCCGGCCTGGCGGCTGAGATCCTATTGAATAAGCATGCGGACATCGAGGTCGAGATCGTGCCCGGTGTGCCGGCTATGGTATCGGCCGCTTCCCTGCTGGGTGCGCCGCTCAATATCGACGTAGCTTCCATCAGCCTCAGCGACCATCTGGTGCCATGGCCGGACATCGCACGGCGTATTGAGAGCGCGGCGGAAAGCGATTTTGTCATTGCTATTTACAATCCTAAAAGCAGGGCCCGCAGGCACCATCTTGCAAAGGCCAGGGAAATAATACTGGGGCACCGCCGGCCTTCGACGCCGGTGGGAATCGTCTCTAATGCTTATCGGCCCGGGCAGACCGTGACCATCGCCAGCCTGGAGACAATGCTGGACCACCCGGTCGATATGGACTCCCTGGTCATCATTGGCAATTCGACCACGCAGGTCTGCGGAGACCGTTTGATCACCCCTCGCGGCTATAGCAACAAATATAATCTGATCGAAAAGAAGACGCGCAGGCGCCGGGCAAACGCACCGCCGGAGCCGGGTTGAAAGCCATACTCATAGCCGGGACGGCCAGCGGGGTAGGCAAAACATCCATCGCAACCGGCCTTATGGGAGCGTTGAGACGCAGCGGACTCAAGGTCCAGCCATTTAAGGCAGGGCCCGATTATATTGATCCCGGCTATCATAGTAGTGCTACCGGCAAGGTATCGCGTAACCTGGACACCTGGATGTTGTCCGCCAATTCCGTCCTTGAACTGTTCAACCGGGCTGCACGCGGATCCGACATTGCCGTCATCGAGGGAGTGATGGGGCTTTATGATGGCCGCACGGCTACCAATGACGAAGGCAGCACCGCCGAACTGGCAAAACTGCTAAAAGTGCCCGTACTGCTGGTTGTGGATAGCCGGAAGGGGGCGCGCAGTCTCGCCGCGATAGTGAAGGGATATCGTGACTTCGATCCGGGGGTCAACCTGGCCGGAGTAATATTAAATGGAATTGGGAGTGACCGCCACCTTGACCTGTGTAAAGAGGCAATTGAACACTATACGGGCATTCCTGTCGTCGGCCATCTGCCCCGCCGCTCTGATCTGGCACTCCCCGAGCGCCACCTGGGGCTGGTGCCGACAGCCGAAAGGCCGCCCGGTGACGAATTCCTGGAGATGCTCATCTCGCAGTGCCGGTCCACGCTGGATATCCCCGCAATTCTTCGTATTTCCGGGCAGGCCGCTGTACCGGGGATCGAACCCTCCCTTTTCCCCCCCGTTAAAGCATCGGAGATAACTAAAATCGGCGTTGCCAGGGACAGGACATTCAGCTTCTATTATAAAGATAGTCTCGACCTCCTGGAGGAATGGGGCGCCGGTATCGTTGACTTCAGCCCTCTTTCGGATTTGAAGGTACCCGACGGCATTTCCGGACTTTACATCGGGGGAGGCTTTCCTGAAATTTATGCGGCGGAGCTCGCCTCTAACACTGCCATGATCGGTTCCATCAGGGCAGCGGCGCAAAGCGGCATGCCCATCTATGCCGAGTGCGGCGGCCTGATGTACCTCTGTGAATCGATGCTCGATCTTGAAGGGAAAGAGCACCGCATGGCAAATGTCATACCTGTCAGGGTGCGCATTGATACGCCGCGTCTGAGCCTCGGCTACCGCACCGTGCGGGCCCTTGAGGACAGCGCCCTGCTCCTCCGTGGCGAGACAGTGCGCGGGCATGAATTCCATTGGTCCGTACTATGCGAGGCTAGTAAGGGTATGAACGCCTATGAGGTTGCTGACACGGGGAGCAGGGAGGGCTTCCATATCGGGAATACCCTTGCTTCTTACATACATCTGCATATGGCTGCCGCACCCGGCATGGCGCAACGTTTGATTGAGTCTTGCCGGTCATGGCACAGCTCCAAAGATTAAGATAGTTGTTGTGTGATGACGGTCACTATTTTCAGATATTAAACAGGCGTGCCGTATTTTCCCTGGCTCTCAGAGACAGCTCAGCTTGGTCAATACTCTTAATAGCGGCTGCGGCTTTAAGGCTGCGCACGACATCGGACGGCTGAGAGCGGTAGCGTTGCTCCCTGCCATAAGTCACCGGGCAATCGGTCTCCAGAAGAAGCCGGTCGACCGGTACTTCCCTGACGGCGTGGCGGTGCTCGTCGTGGTACTCGGCAGCCGGCGTGGCCGAGATATAGTATCCCGCTTCGATCAACTCCGCCAGGGTGCTTGAGAAGCCGGTGTACCAGTGGAAGACCAGCCTGGTTATCCCGGCAGATTTAACTTCTTCCAGCGCGTCCTTCCAGGCGTAGCGGCTGTGCAGCGAGACCGGCTTATCATGGCGAAGGGCCAGTGCCAGCAGCCGTCGCAGCACCTCCTTTTGCATATCCTTGCCCGCTGTTTTAAGCACCCGTTTGTCATAGTCCAGGCCGACCTCGCCCAGCGCGGCTGCCCTGTGCAGGTTTTCTGAGATGAAGTTGATGTTCTGCTCAAGTTGCGCCTCATCCAGCCTGCCGATGGCCCAGGGATGCAGGCCGAGCGCAGGATAAACATATCCTGGGTAGCGAGAGGATAGCTCCAGATTTTTATTGTTGGAGCTCAGGTCCTGTCCCACGGCGATGATGCCGGCCACGCCCGCAAGCCTTGCTCTCCCGATGGCGGAATCGAGGTCCTCCATTTCATCGAGATGGGCGTGCGTGTCAATGAGGCCGTTCACCCATGCTCCCGATCAGGTCCTCGATGGTGAATTTATATATCTCCTCAGGCTGCAGCATCCCCCTTTCCGTTACCAGTCCCGAGAGCATATCAAGCGGTATCAGGTCGAAGCCCGCCTCTAACTCAGGCAGGCCCGCGGTCAGTCCGCGGGCGTCGATCTTGGATGCCGCGCATACGGCATAGAAAGGACGTTTCTTGCGCAGGGCCGTTTGTGCCAGCTCCAGTGAGGGCGCCCCGTTTATCAGCCATCCGTGAAGCGATACGGTGTCGGCGCCGCATAGCATGAGGTCCGCGCGTGCGGCCTGCCAGACTATTTGATTATCGGGCACTATTCTCCCGCCGATGCCCGACTCCTGCAGGCGGCGCAGGGCCAGCTCACCATAGGATGCCTTTCTGTGACGCGACTCGACGGCCAGCACTTTGAAGTCTTTGCCTCCGCGCCGGGCCAGCTCCAGGGCGCTACAGACAGCTGAGCTGTAGCTGCAGATCATGACGACGCTGCGTCTGCCGACGAGCCCGGCCGCGTTGCGCGCCGCGGCAACCTCGGATTTTTTATAGTGCTTTATCAAGCGTTCGGCGATGCTGAAGGCAGCCTTTTTCAGCCGCTGAGGCGACCTTGATGTCGCAGCGGCTGACTCGATCTCGTCCTGATAATGAAGGGCATAGTTGGCGATGGAAGCCATGGAGGGGCGCGCGCTCAGCAGCGCGCTGACGACGCCGGTGAGAGATGCCAGGAGTTTTTCCGTGCTGTCAGCCGGGTCCAGCGAAGCTGCCTCGCGCAGTATCTCGAGTGCCTGCACGGTGAGCCATCCCGCCCCGTGTTCCCTGTCCTTTTTAAGGGCGTTGATGCTTTTCCTGAGAGCGATCATCATACGGCAGAATTATACCTTAAATCTGATCATGGCTTACACGTGCAGCTCGATGATATCGTTGTCGCGCAGCACATGTTCGGGTCCGACGCGCTGGCCGTCGAATTTGCCGGAGCCCCAGATCACGGCATAGCGCAGCCCGGACTTGAAATCCTTGTGCACGGCCTCGGCCGCATCTTTGATAGTCGCGCCGGAGGGCAGTATTACGGGATCGGTCAGGTCCACCCTGGCGCCGGGCGACTTGGTGTGCACCCGCATGATCTGAAGGCGCGAAAAGATCTGCCGCTTGAGCTCCTCCAGGTTCTGCTTCTCCGCGGCCGATACCCTGATTGCATCCAGCCAGCCGCTGAACCTGGCATTCAAGGCGTTGATCCCTTCGTCATCGATATCCAGGTCTCCCACATTAGCTATGATAAATGTGCGCCTCTCCCTGAGGCCGGCGCTGCTGTTGTCCACACCGGGCTTAAAGGGCACGACGGATATCTCCTCCAGCCCCTGCAGAGTTTCCTCGGCCTGCCGTACGGGGTAGCTGGTGAGGTCCACCACGATGGCCAGCAGGTCAGCATTACGCAGCACGGGATTGGACCAGACGCGCGCCTCTTCCATGTTGATAGCGGGCATGTCCACCAGTTGTATTTGGACGTTCTCGAAAGGCATCATGCCCACGTTGGGCGATTTGGTGGTGAAGCAGTAGTCTGCAACCTCGGGCCTGACGCTGGTCAGGGAGGCCAGCAGAAGAGATTTGCCGGTGTTGGACGGTCCGATCAGCGCCACCTGTCCCGCCCCCTCCCTGCGTATGTTGAAGTTTTTCCTGCTGGTGGCGTATTTTTTCGCGGCCTCTTCGCTGATTTTGGCGATCTTGCGCCGCAGGTCGGCCTGAAGATGGTCCGTGCCCTTGTGTTTGGGCATCACGGCCAGCATGGCCTCAAGCGCCTGGACCTTCTCCTCCGGCGTGCTTGCGCTCTTGAATCGCCGCTCAGCTTCAAAATACTGCGGCGTCAGGTTAGCTGGCATACTGCGTACCCCCGGAAGCTGTATTAAATATATTCTAACCTAAAAGGCGGTCAGAATTCAGGCTTGACTATTAGCGCATAGATAACTGCCAGGACGGCCGCGGCGCCGGCGATGACGAATCCCGTTGAATATCCGGGGAATGCGCCGGCGATGACGGAGCCGCACAGGGTCCCCAGCGTTACGGTTGTCTGGATGGTGGCCAGGTTGCCGCCCATGCGCGTCGCAACAAAAAGATTGGACACGATCAGGCTGCGAGTCACCAGAGTCAGGCTGTCGCCCACGGCATGGGTCAGGCGTGTGGCCAGTACATTGCCGAAGTTAGTGGTGAACATCAGCATGATATTGGTCAGGCCCGACACGGCTATGCCCACGTAATAAAGGGCGGCCAGCCCCTTTCCGCGTGCGTTGACGCGGTCGCCATAGAAACCGCTGACGATGGACAGCACGGCCATCACGTTGGCGTGGATGAAGTACAGCCAGCCAACCGATTCCTTGTCCAGCTTGATATCTTTATTGAGGAAGAGGCTGAAGCTGGATTGCTCCGCTCCGGCGTGCAGGGAGAAGGCGAATACCAGGATGACGAAGACAAGCACCGACTTGCCGGACAGGTCGGCGCGGTAGTCGCTGATCTTGATCCTCGTGCCGGGAACGTCGGCCAAAAACAGGCTCAGCAGCACCATGGGGACCGTCCCTGCCAGCGAGAACATGAAGATGGCGTTCATATCGAAGTATGTATATAGATAGCCGCCTAACAGCGAGCCCAGGCCGTATCCCACCAGAATACCCGCAGTAAAGAAGCCGAGCTTGAGGCCGCGTATGCTGGCGCCCAGGGTTTTATAAAAAAGCGAGGGGAGGGCGTTGCTGAAAAGCGCGCTGCCCGCGCCGCCTATCGCCAGCAGCAGCATAGTCGACCAGAAATCCTGCGTCATCATCAGTCCGGCGATGCTCAGCGCGAAGATAAACTGGCTGGCTATAACCAGTTTCTTGGGCGAAATGCGGTCGACGAAAACTCCGAAAGGTATCATCAGGGCCAGCGACACCAGCGGGAAAACGGCGATCAAAATCCCCACCTGCAGGTGGCTGTAGCCCAGGTCCACCCAGTAGATAGTGATGTAGGTCAGGATGGCCCACAGGAAAGTCGACTGCAGGAAACCGGCCAGACAGGGCACGGCGTAGCGCCTGAAAAAGCTCAGATCGTTCATATTGAATTTGGGAAAGAGAAGTATAACAGATGCGGACGCCGGAAGTTAAATATCAGGGATATTGCAATTGCCGGATTGACGCCCGTTGTATAATAATGGCTAATCGATAAAGCATGAGCCAATTGATCGGGATCATAAGGCAGGGTCGTGATATATGTTTGATCTTGTTTTTGTCTGTCTGATCGTGTCGTTTTTTCTTCTCAGTATAGGGTTAATGGGCGCTATTTCGCGTCTATAGAAAATATATGGTCATTCTTTGGGTTATCTCCGGTCTGCTATGCCTGGCGTTGTTTGTTTACCTGTTTATTGCTCTGCTCAAGCCGGACTGGTTTAAATGACTGCATTCAGCTTGATCCAGATCGGATTATATTTTGTAATCCTCCTGCTCCTGGTCAAACCCCTGGGCGCCTATATGGCGCATGTCTATCAGGGTGAACGTACATTTCTCGATCCGGTTTTAAAGCCTCTGGAGCGTGTCATCTACCGTATTGCCCGGGTGAAGCATGCAGAGGAGATGGATTGGAAAACATATGCCATGGCAATGCTGGTCTTTAATTTCGTAGGGTTGTTGTTCTTATATTTGCTACTGCGCCTGCAGTATCTGTTGCCACTGAATCCCCAGGGCCTGTCTGCCTTGCCACCCGACCTGGCCTTCAACACTTCAGTCAGTTTCGTAACCAACACCAACTGGCAGAGTTACAGCGGGGAAGCTGCGATGAGCTATCTGTCCCAGATGGCAGGGTTGACGGTACAAAATTTTCTATCCGCGGCTACCGGGATGGCGGTGCTAATCGCCATGGTGCGCGGCTTTGTCAGGCACTCAGTCAATACCATCGGCAATTACTGGGTGGATATGACTCGCAGCGTTATTTATATACTGGCGCCCCTCTCCATAGTTCTGGCCTTGGCGCTTATATCACAGGGTGTAGTTCAGACCTTCAGCGGATATGCAAATGTATCGATATTGCAACCTGTTCACGATATCAACACTCAGCCCTTGACTGAACAAACCCTGGCACTGGGTCCCGCCGCCTCGCAGGTTGCCATTAAGCAGCTTGGGACAAACGGGGGCGGATTCTTCAACGTTAATTCCGCGCACCCCTTTGAAAATCCCACGCCGCTTTCAAACTTTCTGGAAATGCTGGCCATCCTGCTGATTCCGGCTGCACTGTGTTATACCTTCGGCAGGATGGTGGGCGATACGCGCAAAGGCTGGGCGATACTGGCAGCAATGACGATTGTCTTTGTTGCAATACTCGCTGCAGTGGTTGTAGCGGAACAGGGTGGTAATCCGGCCGTATCTGCTCTGGGCATCGATCAATCGGCCGGCGACACCCAATCCGGCGGCAATATGGAGGGCAAGGAAGTCCGTTTCGGAATCACCAATTCAGCATTGTGGGCAACCGCCACAACTGCGGCCTCCAATGGATCGGTAAACAGTATGCTGGATTCGTTTACCCCCCTGGGTGGTCTATTCCCCATGTGGTTGATGCAGCTTGGTGAAGTAGTATACGGGGGCGTGGGATCGGGGCTTTACGGCATGCTGGCCTTCGTCATCATAGCCGTATTCATAGCCGGCTTGATGATCGGGCGCACACCTGAGTACCTCGGCAAGAAGATTGAAGCGTACGAAATAAAGATGGCCTCCCTGGTAGTATTGATACCCGTACTCGTTGTCCTGTTCGGCACGGCTGTCGCCGTTTCCATACCGGGTGGCAAAGCGGCGGTATTCAACCCCGGCGCCCACGGCTTCAGCGAGATACTTTACGCCTTCTCCTCTGCCGGCAACAATAACGGCAGCGCTTTCGCCGGCCTCGGAGCTAATACGGGCTTTTATAACACCGCCCTGGGCATTGCCATGCTTTTTGCACGTTACTGGACAGCTATCCCGGTTTTGGCCATTGCCGGTGCGCTGGCAAGTAAAAAAATTGTCCCGGCCGGCCCCGGGACGCTTCCTACGCATAATCCGCTCTTTGTTATTTGGCTGATCGTAGTCGTCATAATAGTGGGCGCCCTCAGTTTTTTCCCGGCGCTGGCCCTTGGTCCTATTGCGGAGTACCTGATGACGAGGTAGCGGGTAACATAGTTGAAACAATCAATGAATATAATCAGCCGGAGTGAATATATAAGCCAGCGATGAAGCAGCAGAAAAAGAAAGAAGGGCTTGATATCAAGATATATCGTCGTGCCCTGATCGATGCGCTGATCAAGCTCAATCCAATCTGGATGGCGCGCAACCCCGTCATGTTCGTGGTTGAGGTCGGCAGCGTGCTGACAACTATTTTATGGATACAGGCGCTGAGCGGCTACGGTGAGTCCGGAGCCGGTTTTGTTGGAGCTATAGCGTTCTGGCTATGGCTGACCGTTCTCTTCGCCAACTTCTCCGAGGCCATTGCCGAAGGGCGCGGGAAGGCGCAGGCAGAAACATTGCGGGGCACGCGGAAAGAAACGAACGCCCATAAGCTCAATAAGCCGGTCTATGGATCGCAATTCGAAGTGGTATCCTCGACCTCGCTGAAAAAGGGTGACATTTTTATCGTAGAGTCCGGCGATATTGTCCCCAGCGATGGTGAGATAATCCAGGGTGTGGCGCTGGTGGATGAAAGCGCTGTTACCGGGGAGAGCGCCCCTGTTATCCGTGAATCCGGAGGTGATCGGAGCGCCGTAACGGGAGGAACTCGGGTCCTGTCAGACTGGTTAATCGTCACGGTTACGGCCGATCCGGGAGAAGGTTTCCTCGATCACATGATTAACTTGATTGAGGGCGCAAAGCGCCAGAAGACGCCCAACGAGATCGCGCTGAATATCCTCCTGGCAGCTTTCACCATCGTCTTTCTGGCCGTTTGCGCCACATTGCTACCATTCTCTTTATATACTGTTGAAGTAAACAAACAGGGGGCGCCGATCACCCTGACCGTGCTGATTGCCTTACTTGTTTGTCTTATCCCGACCACTATCGGGGGCTTGTTGCCTGCCATCGGAATAGCGGGCATGGACCGTCTTATCCGGAGGAATGTGATCGCATTATCAGGTCATGCGGTGGAGGCAGCAGGGGATGTCGATGTATTGCTGTTGGACAAGACGGGGACTATCACTCTGGGCAACCGCCAGGCTATCGAATTTATACCCATAGGTGGAATCAGCGACCTTGAATTGGCCGAGGCAGCTCAGCTTGCTTCGCTGGCTGACGAGACGCCCGAGGGCAGAAGCATAGTTCTGCTCGCCAAGAACAAATACTCTCTGAGGGGCACAGGGGGGGAAGATACACAAAACAAGATGCGTTTCATCCCGTTTTCGGCACAGACACGCATGAGCGGCATCGATATTGGTGGAATGTGTATCCGCAAAGGCGCTGGAGACGCAATCACGGGATATATCAAGGAAATGGGCAAAGAGGTGCCCTCGGAGCTTACCACGATCGTTGATGATATTGCTAAAGCCGGAGGCACTCCACTGGTAATAGCACGCAACGGGGATGCAATAGGTGTGGTGCATCTGAAGGACATCGTCAAAGGTGGAATTAAGGAACGTTTCATGCAGCTGCGCAAGATGGGTATCAAGACGGTCATGATTACAGGTGATAATCCGCTGACGGCGGCGGCCATCGCAGCCGAGGCGGGCGTAAATGACTTCCTGGCACAGGCTACCCCGGAAATGAAGCTGAACTTAATACGAGAATTTCAGTCCGGCGGCCGCCTGGTGGCGATGACCGGTGATGGAACTAATGACGCCCCTGCCCTGGCGCAGGCCGATGTTGCGGTGGCTATGAACACGGGTACACAGCCTGCCCGTGAAGCTTCCAATATGATCGATCTCGATAGCAACCCCAGCAAACTAATTGAGATCGTGGAGATCGGCAAGCAGTTACTGATGACACGGGGAGCATTGACTACATTCAGCATCGCTAATGATATATCTAAATACTTCGCTATTATCCCTGCGGCGTTTGTAGTCATCTATCCATCGCTTCAGTCCCTGAACTTGATGCAACTGGCCACGCCACAGAGCGCCGTAATATCGGCAGTGATCTTCAATGCTCTGATCATCATCGCGCTCATCCCGCTGGCCATGCGCGGTGTACCCTATCGTCCGGTAGGCGCGGCAACGCTCCTGCGCGATAACCTTCTGATTTATGGAGTTGGTGGATTAATCGCCCCGTTTATCGGAATTAAATTGATTGACATGCTTTTAGTAGCGCTTAAGCTGGTATAAGAGATGGTAAAACAGCAGTTATCCTCTATGCGTCGTCAACTTCTGAATGCCCTCGTATTGCTTGGCGTCATGATCCTGCTTACCGGTATAATTTATCCGCTCTTCATCACTATTGTTGCCCAGGTGGTTTTTCCGTATCAGGCAAACGGCAGCCTGATTGAGAGCGGAGGTAAATACCTTGGCTCCGAGTTGATCGGTCAGCGGTTTGACGGGGACGGCTATTTTTGGGGACGGCCCTCTGCCACGCAACCCGAGCCTTATAACGCGTCGGCCTCTACAGGTTCAAATTATGGCCCGTTTAATCATGAACTGCTGGACAACGTCCAAAAAAGAATAGAAGCTTTAAAAGAGTCTGATCCTGAAAATAGCATGTCCATACCCGTGGACCTGGTAACATACTCGGCCAGCGGACTTGACCCGCATATCAGCCGGGCAGCAGCGCTGTACCAGGTGCCGCGTGTTGCGCGCCAGCGGCATATGAGCGAGGAGAAGCTTCAGGAGATGGTAGACCACTTCACCGAGGGACGCCAATTCGGTATTCTCGGCGAGCCGAGGGTAAATGTCCTGCGGTTGAATTTAGCGCTGGACAATATCCAATAAAATGGATTTCTCTACCGGTGGGGTTTAAAATTTGACCTGGAGGGGCAAAACAGATGCGGCAGAGCCGTCCTAGTCCTGAACAACTGCTGGCGCGTGTCAAAGCTGAGGAAGAGCGGCAAAGCCAGGGCAACCTGACCATTTTCCTGGGCTTTGCCGCCGGCGTGGGTAAGACCTACGCCATGCTGGAGGCTGCACATCAGCAGAAGGATGATGCGGACCTGGTTGTCGCTTATGTCGAAACACATGGCAGGATGGAGACAGGGAGGTTATTGGAGGGCCTTGAAATTCTGCCGCGCAAGCAAATAGATTACCGCGGCATCCTTATTCCCGAGATGGACCTGGACCTGGTGCTGGCGCGCAAACCGCGGCTGGCCCTGGTGGACGAACTCGCACATACAAATGCTCCCGGCTCGCGGCACCCAAAACGCTATCAGGATGTGGAGGAATTGCTACAGGCCGGGATCGACGTGTACACAACGCTCAATATACAGCACCTTGAGAGTGTGAGAAACACGGTCGCCCAAATCACCGGCGTATGGGTACGGGAGACGGTCCCGGACTCGATTGTCGACAGGGCTGCCGAGATAAAGTTGGTCGACCTGCCTCCCGATGAATTGATTCTGCGATTAAAAGAGGGAAAAGTCTATGTGCCCGAGATGATTGCGCACGCTGTCAGGGACTTCTTCCGCAAAGGTAACCTTTCCGCCCTGCGTGAGATCGCTCTGAGGATTGCGGCTGAGCATGTAGAAAAGCAGACCCAGGCCTACATGCAACTACAAGCTATACAAGGTCCCTGGGCAGCGGCCGAACATCTCCTGGTATGTTTAGATAGCGGCCTTCTGGTGAACAGGGTGGTCCGCAGTGCCCGCCGGCTTGCTTCCCAGTTGAACGCGGAGTGGTCTGCCGTCTATGTCGAGACTCCCGATAATATACGGTTGTCCGCCGCCCGGAGAGAAAGACTGGCGCATGCCATGCAATTGGCCAAGCGGTTAGGCGCGGATGTGCAGGAATTGCAGGGCCAGTCCGTAGCGGACACGATTATAGACTATGCAAAAACACATAACATTACCAAGATAGTTGTGGGTAAACCGCTGCGGAGCCGCTGGCAGGAGATGTTGAGGAGATCGGTCAGCGCTCAGATTATCAGGAAGAGCAGCCATTTCGATATTCATGTTGTCAGCGGCAAGGGAGAACCGGTTGAACAGGAAAAAGAGTCTGCTTCAAAAACTTCCATAAACTGGCGTGGTTATTTAATTAGCCTTGGATTGGTCATTGTTGCTACTTTGATCGCTGTCTTATTACAATCCTTCGTTCATCCGGCTAATCTGATCATGATTTATCTGCTGTGCGTGGTCGTCGCGGCAATCTATTTCGGGTTCGGGCCGTCCATACTGGTATGTATACTCGGCGTACTGGCGTACGATTTCTTTGTTATTCCTCCCGTCCTGACTTTCGCTGTGGAAGATGTGCAATACATTTTTACCTTTGTTGTATTGCTTCTTGTCGGTATCGTTGTAAGTTATTTGACTTCCCGTGTCCGCAAGCAGGCTGAAGCCGCGCGACAGCGCCAGATCGCAATTTCCACGCTCTATTCACTCAGCCGGGAGATGACATCCGCCCTGAATGTAGAGGATACTATCAACACTGTAGTCAGTTACATAAAGAGGACGCTGGGGTTGGATTCGGTTATTTTGTTGCCGGACCCTCAGAGCGATAGTAAATTAATATACCCCTTTCAGAAAATAAGTTTCGGCTTTGACGAAAATGATGCTGCAACAGCTTTCTGGGCGTTTGAACACCGTCAGGCAACCGGGCGTAACACCGATACCTTGCCGGATGCCAGAGCCCTGTATTTGCCCTTAAACGCAACACGCAGAGCGGTCGGTGTGATGGGAATATGGCTGGCCGACAGTAATGATCAAATGCCCATCCAGCAGGTCAGGTTATTGGAAGCATTGAGCGACCTCGCTGCCGTGGCAATTGAGCGCGCCCAGCTGGCGGAAATGATGCTCAATAAACCGGTTCAATGATCTTACTATTTTCATTTCGGCAGAGAACTCATTTTCAAGATTTTGCCTTAGCAAGTCCGATGGGGCAGTGGCTGCCGGTAGCGGACACTGTCCGTGTTGAATTGCATTATGCAATGTTTTATTGTAAAGTATAATAGTGGTTTCTGTTTAGGTCCGTGCCAGCTTCGGTAGATTGAATCTCGATCTTCCTCTAATATCTTCTCATGTTGGATGACCGCAACCAAAAGCCATTAATATTAAATCAGGAGGTCATCACATGGGTTTCACAGACAAAACGATCAACTGCGCGGACTGCACCAAGGATTTCACGTTCACCGCGACGGAGCAGGAGTTCTACGCATCCAAGGGGTTCGCCAACGAGCCCAAACGCTGCCCCGACTGCAGGCAGGCCAGGAAATCGAGCCGCGACGGCGGCAGGTCCGGCTACCAGCGCAAGATGTTCCCCGCGCAGTGCGCACAGTGCGGCAAACAGACCGAGGTTCCCTTTGAGCCGCGCCAGGACAAACCGGTTTACTGCAGCGATTGTTACAGCACCATAAATCCCAGAAGGTAATCGCGGCAGGCAATACAGGCGTTATGAGGGATTATATCCCCGCGCCGTTTAAATTAAGGAGGAAAATAATCGTACCATGAATATATACGTGGGGAACTTAGCTTATGAAGTGACCGAGGGCGATATCAGGACCGAGTTCGAAGCATTCGGCGAGGTCACATCGGTCGCCATCATCAAGGACAATTACAGCGGGCAGTCCAAAGGCTTCGGCTTTGTGGAAATGCCCAAGCTGCAGGAGGGCCAGGCGGCCATCACCGGCCTGAACGGCAAAAAGCTCAAGGAGCGGGCCATCACAGTTAACGGCGCCCGACCCCGCGGCGAAGGTGGTGGTGGCGGCGGTGGCGGTGGCGGACGCAGCAGCGGTGGCAGGGGAGGCAAGTCCTCCTTCGGCGGACGCGGTGGCGGCGGTGGCGGCGGTGGCGGCGGCAGGGGTGGTCCAAGAAGGTATTAATACCAAATAAGTAAAACTGAAATCTATTACGGAAACGGCCCCTTCAAGGGGCCGTTTCCTTTTCAGCTTGACTAGCGGCAAACCAGCAGGAAAATATTTTGACAGCCCTATACTGTATTGCTATAATACGGCAACAGGCTTCCATAATCCGTATAGGCGGCATGTAATGTACGTATCAAATAAGGACAGGGTGAAGATCGACCTCTTCTGTTGCTCGAGCAGCCTGGATCCGGCTGAGCTGTCGAACGGAAACGGAGTGCAGGGCATGGAGGTCAGGGTGATCCCGCTGCCGTGTTCCGGCAAGGCGGATATCCTCTACCTCACCAAGTCCTTCGAGACCGGCGCGGATGGAGTCGCAGTGGTTACATGTAAACGGGGTGATTGCCGTTACATTGAGGGCAACCTGCGCGCGCAGAAGCGGGTGGAAGCGGTGGACGCTCTGCTGGAGGAGATAGGACTGGGCCGTGGGCGCATGGTCATGATTCAGCTGGGTGAAGGGGGCGTGGAGCAGGTCAGGAGAGAGCTGGAAGATTTTAGCGCCAGGATTAAAGCATCGCCGCGCAGCGTATATGCGGGCGATGAGCTGGAGCTCGATAAGGAATAACAATAGCCTATACGATATCTTTTGATTAAGGAAAAGATAATGAGATCTAATAGTCAACTGGCCGCGAAAATCGAGGGCACGGATTTTATCCTTACGGCGGAGTACCTGCCCCGCAAAGGGGCGGGCACGGGCATAGTGGAAGAGTGCGCCGCCGCTTTGCGGGACGGCCCCGTTGCTGTAAATGTCGCTGACAACCATTACGGCGTGGCCATGTCCAGCCTTGCCGCATCCGTTGCCCTGCTCCGGGCAGGTATCGAACCTGTTTATCAGGTCGTCACGAGGGACAGGAACCGCATCGCCCTGCAATCGGACCTGCTGGGGGCGGCCTCACTGGGCATCAAGAACGTTCTCTGTCTCAGCGGATACCATCAAGCCCTCATCGGATGCCCCGATTCGGCCAACGTCTACGACATCGATTCGATCCAGCTCGTCGCTGCGCTAACGGGGATGACGGAAGAGGGTGTGCTAATTGACGGCAGCAAGATCGAGGGTCCCTTTGCAATGCTGGTGGGCGCCGCCGCCAATCCGGCGCTCAGGCCGCTCGAGCTCAATGTTATGCGCATCAAAAAGAAGGTCAGGGCCGGGGCCAAATTTTTCCAGACACAGGCCGTCTTCGATATCGAAGACTTCAAACTGTGGCTTGATGCCCTCAGAGGCGGAGGCGTCGAGCGGAAGACCGCCATCCTGGCCGGCGTGATGCCCCTGGCCGGCGCAGCCGAAGCAAAGAGGCTGAATAGCACATTCACAGACTTCAATATACCGGATGATGTGATCGCGCGCCTGGAGTCGGCCGGCGGCGAGGAAGCCCAGAGGAAAGAGGGGCTGGCGATCTGCGCTGAGACCATCGGCAAGCTCAAGGCCCTGCCGGGCCTGCGCGGGATACACATCTTTTCCGGGGGCAACGAATCGGCCGTGCCCGCACTGATATCCATGGCCCTCTAAGCGGGGAATGAACATATGCCTGATAAGTATCACATCAAAACCAGACCGGTGCCGCCGCGGCGGCCGCGCATAGGCAAGTGCGGCGTCGTCGACTGGCGCGAGGACTGCGCCGGTTGCCACAACTGTGTCAAGAGGGCCTGCGTCTTCGACCGTTACCGCGAGGAGGCTTCTTACATCCATGACATGCGCGAGATGGACGCCCTGTTTTTTCAGTGCATGGGCTGCTTCTCCTGTGTGCAGCAGTGCACCAAGGGCCTGCTTTCGCTCTCGCTTAACCCTGTTTATGAGCGGTTGGGCAACAGCTACTGGACTCCCCAGATCATCGAGACGACCTGGACGCAGGCGGAGACCGCCCGGATCCCTGTCTCGGGCGCCGGCTACCGCGGTCCCTTCTCCGGGCCCGGATTCGATTCGATGTGGACCGATATGTCCGAGATAGTACGCCCCACACGGGACGGTATACACGGGCGCGAGTATATCAGCACAGCCGTGGACATCGGCAGGAAACCCGCCGTGCTTCATTTCGATGAGGATAACCCTGCCGGCAGCCTGCCGCCGCTGGTGGACATCCCCATTCCCATGATCATCGATATGATGCCGCAGGGCTACCGGCTGCCCAATCTGCCGCCCATCTTCAAGGTGGTTGCAGCGCAGACGGGCGCCATCGCCATCGTCGATTTCACAGAATGGGATTTATTGGGCAATGACCTGGAGCAGTACCTGCCCGGCCTGGCTGCACACATCGGTCCCTCATCGGCCATGCCCGCGCCGGGTATGCTGCGTAAAATGAGATTGGTGGAGGTCGGGGACGGCGACAGGCTGGAGCAGCGCATAGCGGAGATCAAGGCCATAAATCCCGATATCGTTGTGGCGGTCAGGATTGATATGGATTCACACGGTGTTGAGCGGAGTATACAACTGGCGGAAAAAAAGTATATCGAGGCCTTGCACCTGGTAGCCGACGTCAACGGCAACGAGCTTAAGGCCGGCAGCCCGCGTTTCATCAAGGATATGCTGCGGCAGGTACATACATCGCTGGTGCAGCGCGGAATCAGGAACGAGGTCACGCTGATAGCCGGAGGGGGCATCGCTCTGCCGGAGCATATGGCCAAGCAGGTAATCTGCGGCGCGGACCTGGTTTCCGTAAACCTGCCTTTATTAATAGCCCTGGAATGTACGCTGTGCAGGCAGTGTAACGACGGCCTGGCTTGCCGGGCCGGCATCAGGGAGATAGATATTGACTATGGCGTGGGCCGCATGACCAATCTGATCGCCGCGTGGCACGACCAGTTGATAGAGGTCATGGGCGCAATGGGTATACGCGATGTCCGCCGACTGCGCGGCGAGGCGGGCAGGGCGCTTTTCTTTGAAGAGCTCGAGGAGGCAACCTTTGGCAAACTCTTTGGCGCAAGAAAAAATGGCTGAACAGGACCTGCCGCAGAGCACTCTCGAGACGCTGGTGCCCCAGGTCGAGGTCCCGCGCGTGATCAAGCCGGCGCCGCCGCGCTACCGCAACGAGATCGCCAAGTATATTATTCGCCGCAGCGATGCCTGCAAGCTGTGCGGCAAATGCGCCGAGGTATGCCCCCGGGGCGTCCATGTGCTCAAGGGCGGCTACAAGTACTTCGCCACCCCGCGCCAGAACGTGTGTATCGGGCCCTCTTGTAAGGAGACGGGACATTACTGCGTGGACCTCTGCCCCAACGGCGCGCTGAAGATGGTGGAAAATCCCATGATGAAGGTGCTGGGAGATTACCGCTGGACCTCCGACCTGATACTTGCCACCTGGAAGATGGCCGAGACCGGCGCTCCACCTGACCCCGAGTACGGATATCAATACGAGTGCGGCAACTCGGGCGGCGGATTCGACCGCCTGCGCTTCAAGTTCCCCGCCGTACCGCCGGTCGACCTGTCGCCGGACGAGATAGACACCAGTCTTGAGCTCAACCGGCGCGGTGACGGGCGGCCGCGGATCAAAATCGATGTTCCCTGGTACGGCGGCGGAATGTCCTTCGGGTCGGTCAGCAACGTCACACAGCTCTCCAAAGCGCAGGCTGCTGTCGCCTTCAATACCTTCACCTGCACGGGCGAGGGCGGCTACATGGAAAGGCTGAGGCCTTATGACGAGCACACCATTACACAGGTTGCCACCGGACTGTTCGGCGTGCGCGAGGAGACCATCCAGCGCGTGCGCATGGTGGAGTTCAAATATGCCCAGGGCGCCAAGCCCGGCCTGGGCGGCCACCTGCTGGCCGATAAGGTCACCCCGGCCGTCGCCAAAATGCGCGAAACGGTGACGGGCATCTCGCTCTTCTCCCCCTTCCCTTTTCACAGCGTATATTCCATTGAAGACCATAAGAAACATATGGACTGGATCAAGCATGTCAACCGCCATGCGCTGGTCTCGGCCAAGGTATCCACTCCGGCGGACGTGGACATGGTCGCGGTGGGTAGCTATTCGGCCGGGGCTCATATCGTTCACATGGACGGCGGCTACGGAGGCACCGGCGCCGCTCCCGACATAGCCAAGAAGAATATCGCCATGCCCATCGAATATGCCATCGTTAAAGTACACGATTTCCTCACCCGTGAGGGCGTGCGCGACAAAGTGACCCTGATGGCCAGCGGCGGCTTGCGCAACGCGCATGATATCGCCAAGGCCATCGCCCTGGGTGCGGATGGTGTGGTGGTGGGGACGGGGGAGCTGGTCGCGCTCGGCTGTGTCCGTTGCGCGCGCTGCGAAAGCGGGCGCGGATGCCCGCGCGGCATAGCTACAACGGACCCGGGCCTGCAGAGCCAGTTCAACGTGGAATGGGGTTCGCAGCGCGTGATCAACCTCTACAATGCCTGGCGCATCGAGCTGGTCGATATACTGCGCAGGTTAGGCATGCGCCGGATTAGCGATCTGAGGGGACGCACCGACTTGCTCGTGCACCTCGACTACAATAGCGACGCGGGGCAACCTGAATGAAACGAGAGATGATCGAGCGGCTGCTGGACTCCCGAGCCAGGCTGGTACGGGAGCTGCAGCCGGCCACGCCCGAGAGGAAGGTTGAGGAGGAGGGGGGTTGCGGCGTCGTCGGCTTCTGCTGCTCGGAGCCTGCGGCGGCCAGACATATCTATGAGCCGTCCAGGCAGATGCACAACCGCGGAAACGGCAAGGGCGGCGGCATCGCCGCGCTCGGCTTCGTGCCCGAACAGCTCGGAATCAGCCGTGAGGCGCTGGAAGATTATTATATGCTGCATGTGGCCTTCCTCGATACGGGTGTGCTGCATGATCTTGAAAAAAAATATATCGCACCCTGTTTTGAGGTCAAGGCAAGGCAGAAGCTTGATACCGTGGACGACTGGACGGCGGTCGAGGGCCTGGAGGCCAGGCCTCCCGATGTCTACCGCTATTTTGTGCGCGCCAGGGCGGATGCTCTGGACGCCTTTATTGAGAAGAACAAGCTGGCCGGCCTGCAGCGGGACTGCGCGGAGGAGGAATTCATCAACCAGAACAGCGTGCGGCTCAACCAGGAATATTATGCGTCGCTGGGCCAGCAGAAGGCCTTCGTCATGTCGGAGGGCAGGAACATCATGATACTCAAGGTGGTCGGGTATGCCGAGGCCATCGTGAAGTACTATAAGATCGAGGAGCTGCGCGCCCACGTGTGGATAGCGCATCAACGTTTCCCCACCAAGGGCCGCGTCTGGCATCCCGGCGGCGCCCATCCTTTTGGCGGTATCAACGCCGCGCTGGTGCACAACGGCGATTTTGCCAACTACCACTCGGTGTGCGAATACCTGGCCGAGCGGCATATCTACCCGCAGTTCCTCACCGATACCGAGGTCTCCATCCTGATGTTCGACCTGCTGCAGCGCACCTACGGTTATCCGCTGGAGTATATTATCGAGGCGCTGGCGCCCACTTCGGAGCTTGATTTCGACCGGCTTCCCCAGGACAAGCAGGCTGTCTATCGGGCCATCCAGGCCGCGCATATCCACGGCTCGCCCGACGGCCCCTGGTTCTTCATCATCGCGCGCTCGCTGCCTGAGAGCCGGGCCTTCCAGTTGATGGGTATCACGGATACCGCCATGCTGCGGCCACAGGTCTTCGCCTTCTGCGACGGGGATGTGCAGGTGGGACTGATCGCCTCCGAGAAGCAGGCCATCGATGCCACGCTGCAGAGCCTGCATGCGGAAGACAACCGCATCTGCCCGGTCGCTGACCGCTACTGGAACGCCAGGGGCGGCAGCCATACGGACGGCGGCGCTTTCATTTTCGACCTCAAGCCGGATGAGCGCGGCCGCCTGCGCATCTCCTGCACGGACAAGTTCGGCGCCCCGGTGCCCATGCCGACGGCAACGGAATCCTGCGATTTCTCCGCCGCGGTCAGGACATCCGACGGACATATTAGAAATAGCCAGTTGCAGCTCTTTGAACAGGGGGATGCCGCTGCCGTTTTCGCGCACCTGTCCGGCAATATGGAGCAATGGTCTTTCGATGATATCCGCTCCGCCCTGTCTGCAACTGTCGATATCGCCGCCGACCGCAGGTACACCGCGCCGACCATTGAAGTGCTCACGCTGCTCAACGACCGCAGGTATCCGGCCGGCGCCAGGAAGCGCAACCATATCCTCCATCTGGTGCGCGGCGCGCTGCGCCAGGTCTTTGATAGTCTTCCCGGACTTGATGGCGATAAGGATGAAGGTGGCGGGTATCGCCTGATTGACCATGCCACGCGCGGCCTGCTGAGGCCGCCCCGCAATGGCGAGGCCACCCTGGTCGTCAATGTGCGGGGCTTCGATGCGGAGGGCCTGGGAAGCGATGCCAGCCTTCTGATGGACGCCTGCACTCAGGGCTGGCGGCGCTTCATCAGCTACAATTGCAGCGGGCAGAGGTTCATCGGCTGCGGCCTGGGGCCCGGCTCGGATGCGGTGACCATCGATGTATACGGCAGCTCCGGCGATTACCTGGCCTCCGGCATCGATGGACTGACCATCAATGTGCACGACAATGCCCAGGACCAGGTGGGGCAGATCATCAAACGCGGCAAACTGGTTATACACGGCGACGTGGGTCAGACATTCATGTACGGCGCCAAGGGTGGATCGGTCTATGTCATGGGCAACGCGGCGGGCAGGCCGCTCATCAACTCCGTGGGCAGGCCCAGGGTCGTCATCAACGGCACCTGTCTCGATTTCCTGGGTGAGTCCTTCATGGCCGGCGATGTATTTAACGGCGGTGGCTTCGTTATACTCAACGGCGTGGCGTTCGACGATGAGGGACGCCTGTACGCTCTCAAAGAGCCTTATCCCGGCAGCAACCTTTTCTCGCTGGCCTCGGGCGGCGCCATCTATATCCGCGATCCTCGCCAGCAGGTCGTCTGGCAGCAGTTGAACGGCTGCGGCTTCTACCACATGACGGACGAGGACTGGGAACTGATATTGCCCTACCTGCAGGAGAACGAGCGGCTGTTCGGCATCAAGGTCGAAGACCTGCTGACAGTGGATGGTCAGTTGCTCAAGCCGTCGGAGGTCTATCGCAAGGTGGCTCCGGTCAGGGTCGCCGCCCTGGGCAAGAAGTCGGAGTCCTCGGCGCTTACCGAGACGGAGCTGCTGACCGTGTCGACCGGCGAATAGTTATAAGTAACGGTGAACTGATATGACGATTGTAATCGGGAAAACCAAACGGGTGACCGGCCTCAAGCCGCTGGTGGAAGAGATGTCGGGCGTAAATCTGGGAGTCTGCTATCAGTGCAGGAAGTGTTCGGCCGGCTGCCCGGTGGCCGGGGCGGCCAAATCGGCGCCCTCGGAGATTATCAGGCGGCTGCACCTGGGGGCCGGAGACGAGCTGTTGCAGAGCGGGCTGATCTGGATGTGCCTGTCCTGCGAGACCTGCTACGGCCGCTGCCCCATGCAGATTAACTTCCCGTCCGTTATCGACGCACTGCGCAGCCTGTCGATTGCAAAGGGGACAAAGGCGCCCAAGGGAAACATGCCGCTCTTCAACCGCATGTTCCTGGAGAATGTAAAGATATTCGGCCGCTCCTACGACCTTTCCATGATCGCGGGATACAAGCTCGGCAGCGGCAAAATCATGGACGACGCCGGGAAATTTCCCACCATGCTCAGGAAGGGCAAGATAGCCATTCTGCCGCCCTCGGGCGCCGATAAAAAACTCGTGCAGCGCATCTTCGGCAGGGCCGGGAAGAACGAGGGAGAGACGAAATGAAGTACGCATATTATCCCGGATGCTCGTCCCATTCCACGGCGCGCGATATGCATGAGTCCGCCTCCGCCGTGGCGCGGGCGCTGGGCATCGAACTCGTCGAGATCGACGGCTGGTCCTGCTGCGGGGCAACCGCCGCCCACCAGACCGACCGGGTGCTGGCCGCATCCCTGCCCGCCGCCAATCTGCTGCTGGCGCAAAAGATGGGGCTGGATACGGTGGTGACCTGCGCCGCCTGTTACAACAGGATGAAGGTCGCCAATCACGAGGTAGCGTCCTCGCCCGCCATGCGGAGTAAGGTGGCCGATGCCGTGGGAAGTCCCTACGATGGATCGGTGGCCGTGCGGCATTTGATCGAGGTGCTGCTGGAGGATGTCGGCCTGCCGAAACTGAAGAAAAGCCTGGTGCGCTCCCTCAACGGGCTTAAGGTCGCCAGCTATTACGGGTGCCTGCTGGTACGTCCCCACGATGTAACCGGTTTCGACGATGCGGAGAACCCCACTTCCCTCGATCGCCTGGTGGAGGCCATGGGCGGACAGAGCGTGGACTGGCCCTGCAAGGTCGACTGCTGTGGCGGCGGGCTCAACCTGACCAGGACGGACGTGGTGGTCCGACTATCGAATTCCATCATAGATATGGCGAGGGCCGCCGGGGCCGACTGCATCGCTGTGGCCTGTCCCATGTGCCAGGCCAGCCTCGACCTGAGGCAAAAAGATATGCAGAAAAAGTCCGGCAGGCCCTATGAGATGCCCATAGTTTACATAACACAATTGCTCGGGCTTTGCCTGGGGATATCGCCTGCAGAGCTCGGGTTGAACAGGCTGATGGTATCGCCGGACGCTGTCCTGCAGGCTATAAGTGCAAAAGAGTGATTGTCAGGCCATATAAATTTACTAGAGAACGGGGATATGGAAAAAGATATAAAGAAAAAGACGGGCGCGGTGCTGGTGCAGGGCGGCGGCATTGCAGGTATACAGGCAGCACTGGACCTGGCCGGCTCGGGCTTCAAGGTGTACCTGGTCGAGCGGTCGGCCGCCATCGGCGGCATGATGTCGCACCTGGACAAGACCTTCCCCACCGGCGACTGCGCCACCTGCATCGTGTCGCCCAAGCTGGTGGAATGCGCGCGCAACATCAACGTGGAGATACTGACGCTGTCTGAGCTGGCCGACCTGCAGGGCGAGCCCGGCAATTTCACGGCCACGGTGAGGCGTTATCCCCGCTACGTTGACGAGGCCAAGTGCACGGCCTGCGAGCAGTGCACCGATGTCTGCCCGGTCGATGTCCCCAACCACTTCGACCGCGAGATGGGCACGCGCAAGGCCATCGCCAAGCATTACGCTCAGGCCACGCCCAACATTTTCGGCATTTTGAAGAACGGGCACGCGCCCTGCAAGGTCGCCTGCCCGGCCAATATCAATGTGCAGGGCTACATACAGCTCATCAAGAAGAAAGAGTACGTGAAGGCGGTCAACCTCATCCGGGAGCGGAACCCGCTGTCCGCCATCTGCGGTCGCGCCTGCAACCATCCCTGCGAGGCGGCGTGTACGCGCGGCAGCCTGGATGATCCCGTCGCTATCAGGTTGCTTAAAAGGTTCGCTTCAGACAAAGAGATGGAGATGGTGGAGTCCGGACAGATCTCCCTGCCGGAAGAAAAAATACCGGCGACAAGCGCGAAGAAGGTGGCCGTGATCGGCGCCGGACCGGCCGGGCTGACGGCGGCGGCTGACCTGGCCGACCGCGGGCACGCCGTCACCGTTTACGAGTCGTCGTCCGCGGCGGGAGGCATGCTGCGCTGGGGCATACCGCAGTACCGGCTGCCCAAGAACATACTCGATTATGAGGTTGAGCTTATCCGCCGCAGGGGCGTCGCCTTCGCTTACAACTGTCGTATCGGGAAGGATATTGAGTTTGATAAGCTGAGAAAGGACAACGACGCGGTCTTTATCGGGGTGGGTGTCCAGGTCAGCCGCAGGCTGGGCGTGGAAGGCGAAGGCCTGGCGGGCATCGACTACGGCGTGGAGTTCCTCAGGCAGGCGGCCGATGTAAATGGTCCGCCCGATGTGAGTGGCAGAGTGGTCGTCATCGGCGGCGGCAACGTGGCGGTGGACGTGGCGCGCACAGCGCTACGGCTGGGCGCAGACAGCGTGGAGATGGTATCCCTGGAGCAGAGGAGCGAGATGCCGGCCCTGCCCGAGGAGGTCGCGGAGACACTGGAGGAGGGCATCAAGGTCACCAACGGCTGGGGTCCGCGCCGCATACTGGGTGCTGAGTCTGTTGCGGGGATCGAGTTGAAACGCTGTGTCAGTGTATTTGATGACAATGGGCGCTTCAGCCCGCTATATGATGAAAAAACACTGATGGCGATACAGACGGACCGTGTCATCGTCGCCATCGGGCAATCGCTGGACAAAAGCTTCAGCGATGCCGCTGGACTGGAGATCGAGCGCGGCTGCTTCAAAATCGACCCGCTGACATTCGAGACCTCCGCGGCTGGCGTATTCGCAGGCGGCGACAGCGTGTCCGGTCCCGCCTCCATCATACAGGCGGTAGGCGCTGGCAAAAAGGCCGCCGAGTCCATCGACCGCTACCTGAAAAATGGGGATATGAGATCGAACCGCTTCGAAGATACGGTCAAGCCGCTGCCCGATGAGCTTCTGCCCTCCCTTTCGGGAAAGCTAAAGAGCGCGCGGGCTGTGCCGGAATATCTGCCGGCCGCGCGTCGGAGCGGCAATTTCGCTGAGACCGAAGGTGGTCTGAGCGAAGAGGCGGCGCTGGCCGAGAGCGAGCGCTGTCTCAACTGCGCATTGTGCTCCGAGTGCCGGGAGTGTGTGGGGGCCTGCGAACAGAACGCCATCGACCATTATATGGGCCTGCGCGAGGTCAAGCTGGAGGTGGGCTCGGTCATACTGGCGCCCGGCTTCGAAGAGTTCCCCGCCGAAAAGAAGGGGGAGTTCGGTTTCGGCCGCTATGCCAACGTCCTGACCAGCGTGCAGTTCGAGAGGATGCTCTCGGCGTCCGGACCCTTCGAGGGATACGTTGTGCGCCGCTCTGACGGCAAAGAGGCGAGGCGCATAGCCTGGATACAGTGCGTGGGATCGCGCGACGACAAGTGCGGCAACGGCTATTGCTCCTCTGTGTGCTGCATGGTCTCCACCAAGCAGGCGCTGGTGGCCTCCGACCACACGCCCGGATTGCAGTGCTCGATCTTCTATATGGACATCCGTGCGCACGGCAAGGACTTCGATCAGTACTACGAGCGCGCCGCCGGCAGCGGAAATATCAATTATATTCGGAGCATGCCCTCGCGTGTCCTGCAGGCGCCGGGCAGTGGCGATCTGAGATTGCAGTTCTATGCCGATAACGGGACGATGGAAGAGCGTGAGTTCGACCTGGTCGTGCTCTCGGTCGGCATGCAGGCCGGCAAAGACGCCAGGGAGACCGCTTCGCGTCTGGGTATCGATCTGAACGAATACGGGTTCTGCTCCACGGACCGGCTATCGCCATTGGAGACCTCGCGTCCTGGCGTGTTCGTGGCCGGGGCCTTCCAGGAGCCGAAGGACATACCTGAGACCGTAACGCAGGCCAGCGCGGCTGCCTCCATGTCGATGGAGCTGCTGGCGGAGGCGCGCAACTCGTTGATTACCAAACCGGTTTACCCGGAGGAACACGACGTGACCGACGAGCAGCCCAGGATAGGCGTGTTCGTCTGCCACTGCGGCAAGAACATCGCCTCGGTGGTGGACGTCGAGCGCGTGGCGCAGATCGCGGCGGAGCAGCCGGGCGTGGTCTTTGCCACGCACACCATGTACACCTGCGCCGATTCCAGCCTCAACAGCATACGGGACATGATACACAAGCACCGCCTCAACCGCGTGGTGGTCGCGTCGTGCACGCCGCGCACGCATGAGCCGGTCTTCCGCGAGACGCTTAGGGAGGCCGGTCTAAATCCATATCTGTTCGAGCTGGCCAACATCCGGGACCAGTGCTCGTGGGTGCACTCCACCGAGCCGGAGCAGGCCACAAAAAAAGCGGCTCAGATTACCAGGATGTCTATCGCGCGGGCCAGGCTGCTTTCCCCGTTGACCGGGACCACATTTGCCGTGGACCAGACGGGTCTCGTTATAGGCGGAGGCGTGAGCGGCATGACCGCGGCGCTGGCGCTGGCCGGGCAGGGTTTCAAGGTGCACCTGGTGGAGAAGTCCGGCAGGCTGGGCGGCAACGCCCTCGATTTGAATTACACGCTCGAGCATGAGGACATCCAGACGTTCGTGGCCGGCCTGGTCAGGCAGGTGGAGGACAGTCCCAATATAATCCTGCACCTGGGCGCCGATGTCACAACCGTGGCAGGCTTCATCGGTCAGTTCGATGTGACCATTTTCCAGGATGCTAAAGACACTAAGGTCTCCTGCGGCGCCATCATCGTGGCCACCGGCGCCGAGCCAGCCGCGGCCAGGGAATACCTGCACGGCAAGGACGGCAGGGTGATCACGCAGCTTGAGCTGGAGAAGCGTCTGAGCCGGGGTGATTCGATCTGGGCCGGAAAGAACGTGGTCATGATCCAGTGCGTCGGCTCACGCAACGAGGAAAGGCCATACTGCAGCCGCATCTGCTGCTCGATGGCGGTAAAAAATGCCCTCAGGATCAAGAAGCTCGATCCGTCGGCCAATATATTCGTGCTGTATCGCGACATCCGCACCTACGGATTCCGCGAGAAGTATTACAAGCAGGCGCGCGAGGCGGGCGTTATTTTCATACGCTATGACCGCGATGCCCCGCCGGTGGTTACAAATGAGAATGGCCTGGTGGTTAGCCTCAAGAGCCCTGATTTCCCCGAGCCGATCGAGATAGAGACCAATGACCTGGTGCTCAGCACCGGCATCGATGCCGCTGAGGGGAACAGGCGCGTGGCCGACATGCTGAAGGTGCCGATCAATGCCGACGGCTTCTTCGTCGAGGCGCACCTCAAGCTGCGTCCCGTGGAGTTCGCCACCGAAGGCATCTATCTCTGCGGGCTGGCGCATTCGCCCAAGCACCTCGATGAAAACATCTCGCAGGCGCGCGCCGCGGCCTCGCGCGCTTCGGTCGTGCTGTCCAAGTCATATCTGGAAGTGGGCGCGCAGGTCTCCCGCGTCGACCAGGACAAATGCATCTCATGCATGACCTGTACCAAGGTCTGTCCCTACGGCGCCCCGATGGTGAACGCCGACCGCAAGGCTGAGATAATCGCCGCCAAGTGCATGGGATGCGGCATCTGCGCCGCCGAATGTCCCGCCTGCGCCATACAGTTGAACCATTTTGTGTCGAAGCAGTTCAAGGATATGCTGGACGAATTATTCAAGGATATGAAAGAAGAAACGTTGCCGGCGACGGAGCCGGAGAAGAGCGGTGTGCTATGAGCTCAGATAACAAAGATACCACCATTGTGGCCTTCTGCTGCATCTATTGCGCTTATGCGGCGGCCGATCTGGCCGGCTCCATGCGTCTGCAGTATCCGTCCAATGTGAGGATAGTACGCACGCCCTGTACGGGCAGGCTGGAGGTGGAATATTTCCTCAGGGCCTTCGAAAACGGCGCCGACGGAGTGCTGGTGGCCGGGTGCGAGGAAGGGAGCTGCCATTTCAAGGAGGGCAATCTCATCGCCAAACGCCGCGTGGCCTATGCCCGCAAGTTTTTAGCAGAGAGCGGGCTGGAGGCTGAGCGACTCAAGATGGTCAACGTCAGCGCCGCCGGAGCGCGTCAATTGACCGAACACATAAAAGAGATGGCTGAGACAGTGAAAAAGCTGGGCCCCAGCCCTCTCAATCGTGCGGGCGTAACCGCCCGTCAGGAGGCAAAGCTATGATAGTCGCCGAGAGAAAAAGTATTAATGAACTGGTTGATATGCTGCCCAACGACTCCAAAATACTGGTGCTGGGCTGCGGCACCTGCGTGACGGTGTGCCTGGCTGGGGGAGAGCGCGAGGTCAGCATAATTGCTTCCGCGCTGCGCATTGCGTCCAGGGCCAGGGGTCTGGGCTACACGGTTAGCGAGCTAACCATTGAGCGCCAGTGCGACAACATCTTCATCGAGCAGGCTGCCGAGGCCATAGAGAAGGCTGACGTGGTATTGTCGCTGGGATGTGGCGCCGGTGTCCAGGCCATCGCCGAGCGCTATCTCAAGAAGCCCGTTTACGCCGGCCTTAACACAAAGTTCCTTGGCATACTCGAGGAGAGGGGCATGTGGACCGAGAAATGCTCCCAGTGCGGGTCCTGTGTGCTGCACCAGTACGGCGGGATTTGCCCGGTCACACGCTGCGCCAAGCATTTATTGAACGGTCCATGCGGGGGGTCGAGGGAAGACCGTTGCGAGGTCAGGCCGGACCGGCCCTGCGCCTGGCAACTGATCTACCAGCGTTTGAAGGGCATCGGACAATTGGATAGGCTGGAGAAAATCGAGCCGCCCAAGCAGTGGAGCGCCAGCCTGAGCGGTGGCCCGCGCGTTATCATCCGCGAAGACCACCGCATATAACCATAGATCAATAAAATGAGGTAACCTGATCGACAGATGGGTAGAGAATCATTTTGAAAACGTAGCTTCTTGACAAATGCTTGAGCGGTTATTATATCGTTACTACATGGCAAGGAAAAAGAAAGATCACTACTTCTCTATTATTACTTTCAATATAGTTAATAAAGCTACTGAACCAAAAGAACTTAATCCTGGACCTGAATTTGTCGGAGACAAAAACCCTTACGCTATTATCTTAGGCAGACATAGTGGTTCAAATGATGGGAAAGCCAGGGCAGCTAAACTAACAGAGGAACAGCGTAGTGAGATCGCTAAGAAAGATGCTGCTAAACGACGGGAGAAGTAGGATAGTTATTTGGACAAAAGGAAAAGCCGACGGTACATATTTTTAAATTTAATGGATTATCGATAACTATAATAATACTATCTTAATGAGTGTCAAGCTAATTACTAGCGCTTGCTACAGATAATGCCTGGCGTATAAGGCTTTTAATACCTACAACTGCAAAAACAACCTCTTTAGCTTTAGTATCAACCGCATCTTCTGAGATATGAGAATCTATTGTCAGTATTCGTTCTATGAGTAGCTTGTCTAACGGCCACATAGCACCTTCAAACGGCATATCCTTGCTCGCTAAAAACACCCTGATTTCCTCTATCAGGTGGTCTTTTTGTTGCTCTGTGAGTTTGGGAAATTGTTGGTCCCAGTCCTTTTCTTTTTGTACTACTGAATGAAATACTAACACCCCGCTGTGTTTTTTGCTTCGAGTAATACCAACCCTATAATGTGATCTATCTTCAACTGCAACAACAAAAATGTACTCTGGGTACTTGTATTGGTCTATCTTTTTTAAAATTTCCCATTGCCTATGAGACAACCACCTTTTTACCATGAATTTTAATAATAATTTTGGACGAACGGATAGATCAAAACACCCATGTAGAATAAGAATTATCCCTACGGCTAAAATGGCATAGTTTGCATAGACATTCTGGAAAATCCCTAACCCACTTAAGGCAGCCATTATAAAGCCTGCCCCAATTTCTATTTTAGCCATGTCGTTATTCTACCTCTTACGTCATGGGTATTATACTTTAACGGGCAAAAACAAAATGATACACTGCCGGAATCTGACTTGCAAAAGAGTTGAGTATGACGAGATATGGTCATTCTGCTATACGAAAGAACGAAATATATCCGAAGAGCATAAAAGACAGTTTGATTATGATGATATATGGACGTTCGTAGCGATTGACGCTGATTCAAAGCTAATCTTAAGTTGGCTAATTGGAAAGCGAGAACTGGAAGATGCTTTGACTTTCACCAAAGATATTAAGAGCGACTTGCTAACCGAGTCCAGCTAACTACTGACGGTCATAAGATATATTATGAGGCCGTAGAAGGCACTTTCGGCGCTGATGTTGATTATGCCATGCTGGTTAAATACTATAGCAACAATCCTAATGAGAGAAATGGGCGCTACAGCCCTCCAGACTGCACGAAGGCACAGTCAAGGCGAATACAGGGCAATCCCGATATGACTAACGTATCCACCAGCTATGTTGAAAGGCAGAACCTTAATATGCGCATGGGCATGAGGCGATTTACTAGGTTGACCAATGGGTTCTCAAAGAAGATAGAGAATCAAGTATATGCTATGGCTCTTTATTTCATGTATTACAACTTTGCCAGGGCACATAAAACGCTATCAAATCCTTATCCAAGGACACCGGCTATGGTTACAAGAATCAGTGATCGCTTTTGGACATTTGAGGAAATTGTGAGATTAACGCCTAAGAGTAGCTAAGTGCCTTTATAATATTTGCCAATTGCTTCTCTGATTATGGCCAAGGACTTCACCCGATTGTCCTTAAGCACAGAAATAGTTATTGACAAGTCTATAATGCTTTTTAGCGGCCATATCTCAACTGTATTCATAATATTACCTGCTAAGGACGGAAAGCAGGCACATGCTTTCACTACTTCGAGATGGTGATTGATATATGCTGCAATCTCCACAGTGGGCACTATAATCTTTAAATGTTCTAGCTTCTTATTTAATGCACAATATTGCTTGTCTTGCCTCAATAAATCATCGATGCCCGATGATTTATTGTAGAAGGTCACAATGCGATTTGAACTATCAGGGTTCAATACGACCTGTGATAATTCTTTTATCATTGTCTTGTTTGCTGGACGGGCAATAAGTTCATCAAATTCTCCGTCTGATGCTGCTAAAAGTTCGTTTAATGTTATACCTACTTTGCTAGGCAGCCCATCAATTAATGTTAAAGCCATTAAGTGTTGCCTAATGCTAAACTTCAAATTGTGGGATAATTCCTCACAACGGCATTCCATTTGGTACAGCAACAGGGGAATTTTATATAATACCTTACGAGTACGTCCCCAGATATATAGACCAACCGCAACCAAGATAAGCAGCGCACAGGAACATACTAAGATTCGTTTTTCATTGGATAATGCATCCCAGATAGTAATAATGAATCCAATCATGGCTGGGATCCCCACGATAAAACCCAAAAATCCAGGGATTCCAATGGTATCTCGAATAAATCCCCACCATACAGGACTTTTGTCCATGTCCATATTCTACCTAAATTGTTTGTTACGGTGTAGTTAATCAAAATGATACACTATCGGCAGATGCCATTTCTTTACATAAGTTCCAATAGGGTGTATACTTCTAATATAGTTCAAGTTTAGGTTATTACAAGCTCCTTATATCCCACCAGATCTAATCAAGCATTGGATGGCCCGAATACTGACTAAATTTATTAAAGGAGGTCATCCGATGAGTTTACAAGACAAATCGATCAAGTGCGCCGATTGTGGTACTACCTTTACCTTCACTTCGGGAGAACAAGAGTTCTTCGCCACCAAAGGTTATACCAACGAACCGAAGCGCTGCCCGACTTGCCGCAAAGCTAAGAAACAGCAGAACGGCGGCTCAAGCTACGGCGCGCGCAGCTACAGCACTAACTAAATAAAGTAGCACACAGATTGAACCGGGGATATATGCAGGTCCGCAAAGGGCTTACGTATGTCCCCGGTCAAGTATTAAGGGGAGACGAAATGGAATTCGATAAAAGCAAAGGCTTTTGCAACGGGGTTAATATTCACGATGGGAGCTGTCAGTTCACCTTTCACCTGGTAGAACATTCCCACAGCGAGATCACGATAAAAAACTGTAAATCCTGTAGTTGTCCTTTGGCCAGGAGCCACAGGGCACAGTATTCTGCGAAGAAAAGACAGACAGTCGCGTAGGGGACTGATATAAGGAAAGGGGCGGCATCTCAGATGCCGCCCCTTTTTTGAATAGACAATTATTATTGCGGTGTGACTTTTTTAATCAGGTCGTAGTAAGCGCTGTACAGTCCTGAGGAAGTGGTCAGCGGTTCGTCGAGGATGATGTATTTACCCCCGCCGGCTTCATATACAGGCCATTGAGGTAGTTGGGTCCCGTTGGGGTCGCTGGTTTTCGCAAAATTTGTCCAGTACTGCATCATAGTTTTCGACAGCGCCAGGTCAGTTCTGTCATCCGGAATTGCAACACGGTCCGCCCTCAGGTTCCCGAAGAGATAGAAGATCTCCAGGCCGTGAAACGCCCCTGCCAGCTTGAGCATAGTATTCGGTACACGGCTGAACTGGTACATGTAAACCTTTGAACCACAGTCAGCCGCTGTGTCGGCTGCATGAAGTGCCCCAGCGCTAAAGTTCATTATCGTCCGCAGCTTAATCATTGCCTGCAATACGCTTTGACTGTCCGACGCCGGGAAAAGCGTGAGCACCGCTTCGTAATCTCTGGGATACAGGGATTTAACATAAGATTCATAATCCTGTCTGCTCATCTTCAGTACCTTTGGATCAGGCATGAGGAAAATGCTTCCTTCGTCGGCGTTGGTGCCGATCAGCAGGGGAACCTTTACCTGCTTGCCTGCACTAAACATCGTCCAGGGATTGTCAGGTATGACCCAGCCGTCGACCACGGGCCTGTATTTCGATGCTCCGCCGGAGCTGTAGTCCAAGTACGCCGCCCTGACTACCTCGTCCGCGGTCTTGCTGCGCATGGCCGCCAGCGGATCGGCTGCTCCATCGCACCCCAGCTTGCTCTGCAACTCAAGTCCTGTGCCCTCGGCTTTTGCCACGGTGTCCTCCCTGTATGAAGGGTAGGCGTCGCTGAATGAGCCGCTCTCAGATACGGCCTGTTGAAAGAGCCCGTCAGCCAGCGGACTGACCATCAGGTCGCAGACGCAGGCGCCTCCCGCCGACTCGCCGAAGATGGTGACGTTGTCGGGATTGCCCCCAAAGTCAGCGATATTCTGCTTAACCCATTTGAGCGCGGCGATCTGGTCCAGCAGGCCGTAGTTGCCCGACGCCGAACGGCCCGATTCTTTGCTCAGCAGGGGATGCGACAGGAAGCCCAGCGGGCCCAGCCGGTAATTGATGGTCACTATAACAACGCCGTTCTTAGCCAGGTTTTTGCCTTCATACATTCTTAGCGACCCGGCGCCGGTTGTAAATGAACCGCCGTGTATCCATACCATGACCGGCAGCTTATCCCCGGAGCTTTGAGATGGTGTCCATACATTAAGATTAAGGCAATCTTCGTTCATGTTGTCGACGTTGTAGAAGATCGTTTTTGGCTGTGGACAAGCAGGGCCGTATTTTGTACAGTCCCTGGTACCATCCCAGGGGGAGTTGGCCTGCGGCTCACGCCAGCGGAGCTCACCTGTAGGAGGAGCGGCATAAGGTATTCCCAGGAACGCAGAAACACCGTCTTCGACGGTTCCTCGTATGCTGCCGCTTTTGATGTTGATCACCTTGTATTCCGCTTTGCTGTAGCCGGCACAGGTGATGAACGAACCGGACAGCACAGCGATAACGGATATAATCAGGACGATCTTTTTCCACATGACAGATGCCTCCTTCCACCAGGTGTATTGATATTTTACAGGCAGCCGAAATATATCATAATCTGATATCATACAACAAAGGGCGGTGCACTTGTGCACCGCCCTTTGCATTTAAGGCTATTTATATGAGCGAACTTATACCCAGCCGCGCAGCTTCATCGCTTCCACCACGCGCTCCACAGCCCTCACGTAGGCCGCCTGCCGCATATTGATCTTGTAATCCTTGTGGGTGTCGTAGACCGAGTGGTAGGCGGTGGTCATTTTCTCATCCAGCCTGGCGTAAACCTCTTTCTCCGTCCAGTAGTACATACTAAAATTCTGTACCATCTCGAAGTAGGAAACGGTCACGCCGCCGGCATTGGCCAGGAAGTCAGGTATGACGTGTATACCCTTCTTGTAGAGGATATCGTCCGCTTCGGGTGTGGCCGGGCCATTGGCCAGCTCAAGCACGATCTTGGCCTTGATATCGGCTGCGTTTTTCTCGGTGATGACGTTCTCCATGGCAGAAGGTATGAGGATGTCGACATCGAGCTCGAGGATATCTTCACTGGTGATCTTGTCCCCGGCCTTGAGGTTGCAGACCGAAGTGGTCTTGGTCTTGACCTTCTGCGCCTCGTCGGCGTCGATGCCCGTCTTGCAGTAGCAGCCGCCTTGGCTGTCGCAGACGGCTACTATCTTGCAGCCGAACATCTGCCTGGCCAGCTTTGCCGCATAATACCCCGCGTTGCCGAAGCCCTGTACGGCGATGGTCGCCTTGCTCAGGTCGATCTTCAGCTCTTTGGCGGCCTCGCGTATGCAGTACATGCCGCCCATGGCCGTGGCGTCGCCACGTCCCTTGGAGCCTCCCAGCGCCAGTGGTTTGCCCGTTATGACTCCGAACTGCGATTTGCCGGCCAGGGCCGAGTACTCGTCCATGATCCAGGCCATGATTTGCGGTGTGGTGTATACGTCAGGCGCCGGCACGTCCCTCTCGGGGCCGATGAACTGATAGACGGCGCGGGCGTAGGCCCTGCTCAGGCGCTCAAGCTCTCCCTCGGACAATTCCTTGGGGTTGCAGATGACGCCGCCCTTTGCTCCGCCCAGGGGCAGGTCGAGCAGCGCGCATTTCCAGGTCATCCAGGCCGCAAGCGCTCGGATGGTGTCGATGGTCTCGTCCGGGTGGAAGCGGATGCCGCCCTTGGTCGGACCTTTGGCATCGTTATACTGCACGCGGTAGCCCTGGAACACCTTGACGACGCCGTTGTCCATGCGGACCGGCAGCGATACATGCAGTTCACGCATCGGGCTCTTCAGTACGTCCGTGACGTCCTGGTCCAGCTTCAGGATGCGCGAACATTTATCGATCTGCTTCCTCACGATTTCAAACGGGTTGATCTGAGACATATCTCCTCCTCACTGAATTTATATAAAAATTGTATTTACCGGCTATTTGGGGAGCGGCTTGACCGGGATCCCCTTGCTCCTCAGATATTCTTTGGCTTCCCTGATGGATATCTCGCGGAAGTGGAAGATGGAAGCCGCCAGCACTGCCGACGCCTTGCCTTCAACTACCGCTTGATACAGGTGCTCCAACGTGCCTGCGCCGCCCGATGCTGTTACCGGCAGGGATACGGCCTCCGCCACCGCCCGGGTCATCTCGATATCGTAACCTTCCCTGGTGCCGTCTGCGTCCTTGCTGGTGAGCAGTATCTCGCCGGCCCCCAATTTCTCGATCTTGCGGGCCCAGTCCACAATGGACAGACCCGTCGGCTCGTTGCCGCTCTTGATCACCACCTCCAGCCTGGGTCGGCCGCTGCCGGCGGGGTTCTTCAGGCCGTCAATGGCCACTACAATGCGATCCCTGCCGAATTCCCGCGCCGCCTCCTTGATCAAATCCGGGTTCGTGACCGCGGCGGTGTTGATGGATACCTTGTCCACACCGGAGTCGATAAGCGCCTTCATGTCTTCCAGGCTGCTGATGCCGCCACCCACCGCGAAAGGTATGGTCACCTTTTCTACCACCTTGCGCACCCAGTCCAGCCGCGTCTTTCTGTTCTCCACGCTGGCGTAAATATCCAGAAATACCAGCTCGTCGGCGCCCTCGCGGCAATAGGCTTCCGCGGCTTCTACCGGGTCGCGCGCGTCCTTGATGTCCACGAACTTGACGCCCTTGACTACCCTTCCTTCCCGGATATCCAGGCAGGGTATGACCTTTATCTCTTTCATTGAATCAACTCCTCGAAATTGACCAGTTCTCCATAGTCAACCACAGTGCTCATAGCGTGAGACTCCACTTCGATGCCCGCCTCTTCTACCGCTGCCACCGGGTTGAGCCCGCCCAGCAGTACTATGCCTACACGGTTGAGCTCCACCGCCACCTCGCAGACCGCTTCGCTGACCGACCCGAACACCAGGACGCCGTTGATATTGGCCCTGGCCAGTCCGGAGATGACCTCATGGGCGATGGGACGGCAAATGGCCGGTATCTCGCGGAAGTTGGCCAGGATATTGCCGCTGCCCGTTTTGACGGTGTGAGAAACCGATGTCATCCCGGCCTTGATGAAGATCTCCGAAGGGTCGAGCGAGCATCCCGCGTAATTTATCAGCTCCACGAAGCGCAGCGGCTTGTGGTCCAGCATCTGCAGCAGCCCTCCGAACTTTGAGTCCATGGGTATGCCGGCCTTGAGCAGGGTCCCGTTGACCACTATGCTGCAGACCGTGGCCAGACCGACGCTGTCCGGAGGAACGATGAAATCGCCGATCTTCTCGCCGGCCCGCCCTACCGAGACCAGGCTGCTGACGTTCAACCGTGAACTTATCACCGGCTTCATCAGGCTCAGCGCCTTCTGGAAATCGGTCCTTCTGAAAACAGTGATGTTGACCGGCACCATTCCCGATCGCCTCTCCAGGTCGAAGGTGGTGCGGAAAGCCAGCATCTCGATGCGCGACAGGGCAAATCCCACCTTATCCTTGACCATGCCCTGCTTCAGTTCCCTCCGCCCCAGGGGAGTGATAATACGGCCGTCGCGACGTCCCGCCAGACTCGTCAAGCCCTGCTCATCCATCATCTTGAGGTGATAGCGCACCGCCCTCTCGCCCAGGTCGATGCCCAGGTCCTTGAGCTTGCGGGCAATTACGATGGAGCCCATCGGCTCCTCTTCTACGGCCAATACCTTGAGGATGGATAGCGTTTTTCTTTCTACATCCTGCGCTTCAAAAGTCATAATCTTAACGGATAACGGAATCCTTTTGCCGCATTGTAACAAAACAGGAAGAGGGGTGTCAACAGGCATTTTACGTTGGCGCCGGCCAGGGTGAGGCTTTACCCACAAAGGGGAGGCATAATTTGGCCTTATTCCGGGCGGTGATTAGAATTAATTTTAGAATGATTTCGAGGTGAGCTGATTATGGTTGTCATGAATCCCGAGAGAAAGTTTGAGTTTCTGGAGGCGAACGAGTTTGGATCTCGCGAGTTTACGGGCTCGCCGGTGGGCATCCTGGAAAAAAGCGATTTCCTCGACGCTTACTCCGAGGCTGTTGCAGGAGTTGTCGAACGCGTTTCCCCCATGGTCGTGCACATGAGCGTAAAGCAGAAGGTGCGGGGACGCGGTGGGGCGTATCGTGACGTTGACGGCGGGGGCAGCGGTGTCATCATAGCCCCTGACGGCTATATAGTAACCAACTGCCACGTCATCGAGGATGTCGCCTCGATGGAAGCCGTGACTTATGAGGGAACGCATTTCACTGCTAACCTGGTCGGTAAGGACGCGTCTACAGACCTGGCCTTAGTCAGGATCGGGGCCTCCGGCCTGCCTGCCATCAGCCTGGGTGACTCCGGCAGGCTGCGCACCGGGCAGATCGCCATCGCCATCGGCAGCCCGCTGGGATTTCAGGGTACGGTCACGGCCGGCGTTATCAGCGCACTGGGACGCTCCATGCGCAGCAAGAGCGGACGGCTGATAGAAGAGGTTATACAAACGGATGCGGCCTTGAATCCCGGCAACAGCGGAGGCCCGCTGGTGGATTCCGGGGGCCGCCTGATCGGCATCAATACGGCCATCATCCAGATGGCGCAGGGCATCTGCTTTGCCATACCGGTAAACACCGTCCGCCGTGTCGTTGCGCAGCTTTTCAGCCAGGGCAGAGTGGTGCGCGGTTTCCTGGGGATCTCGGGGCAGACCGTTCCCCTGCCTACCAGGGTAGTCAGGCATTATAACCTGCCACAGGAGTCCGGAGTGCAGATCATGGCGGTTGTTCCGCGCAGCCCGGCTGAGGCGGTTGGCCTTATGGAAGGCGACATACTGCTCAGCCTGGGGGATAACCGGATCGCAACCGTAGACGACATCCACCGCTTTTTAAGCGGGGAGACGATCCGCAAAAAGGTCGGCCTGAGCTACCTGCGGGACTGGGTCAATCTTCGTAACGCGGATATAACGCCTGAGGAATATAAAGAATTGTAGGGACGGGTTTTTAAACCCGTTCGCCCGGGCGCAGCTAAAGCAACGCCCCTGCATTAATTGGATAGTCATTTCCTTATCCCGGTGTACTTGACTGTGGCGGAGTTGCTGAAACTGCCGGGACCTTTCGAGCTCGTATATTTGCCCTGCGCACGAACGGCTTTAAACATCGGCGCACAGCAGCCATAATGCCAATTTGCCCGGATAAAAGTATAATTAAGCGATTATTGCCGGAAGGATCGTTATGATTGAAGATGTTTTACCGGGCCTCTACAAAATCGAGCTGCCGCTGCCAAAAAATCCGCTGAAATCGGTCAATTGCTATGTCATCAGGGGTAGTGATAGGAACCTCATCATCGACACGGGTATGAACCGACCGGAATGCAAGGAAGTGATGATGCCCGCGCTGCAGAAGCTGGGGATAGACCTCAACAGGACCGACCTGTTTGTCACGCACCTGCACGCGGACCATTTCGGCCTTACGGGTGACCTGGCCACCGAGAGTTCGGTCTGTTATTTCGGGCGGGCAGAGACAAAAATTGTGAAAGGCCCGCGACACTGGGCTGACCTGCTGGACTACTACACGGCCAATGGCTTCCCCGTTGAGGTACTCAAGGAATCGATGGCAAAGCATCCCGGCTACCTCTACAGCCCCAGCCGCCTGGTGGATATCACCGAGGTGGATGACGGGCAGGTCATAGAGGCGGGAGATTACTCCCTGAGATGCGTGGAGACCCCGGGTCATTCGCCGGGCCATATGTGTCTGTATGACGAAGGTAAAAAGATTTTGTTCTCGGGCGACCACATCCTCTTCGATATCACGCCCAATATCGCCCACTGGCCGGAGATGGGAGATGCGCTGGGAGACTATTTGAAGAGCCTTGACAAGGCCGGCGCCCTCGAGGCCGAACTGGTGCTGCCGGCGCACCGCAGGTCGTGGCACGAGCACAAACAGCGCATCGAGGAGCTCAAACAGCATCATCGGTTTAGGCTGGACGAGGCCATAGCCGCGCTCAAGCAGGGTGATAAGACTGCATACGAGGTCGCGCCGTATATCACCTGGAAGATCGAGGCCAAAGAATGGAAAGATTTTCCCATAGTGCAGCAGTGGTTCGCCATGGGCGAGACCATCGCTCACCTGATTTACCTGCTGGAAAGGGGAAAAGTGAAGAAGTACAACGAAAATGGATTGGTGTACTATACGCTGGCCTGATGCCGACACAAGGGCCGGACGTGATAAACTAAATATAATTAATCTTTCGATCAGGATACGCAGAGATGTCTAATATTCGTTATCGGACGCGTGAGGGCGAGCTCATTCCCGTAATCGTAATCATCATCATCAACGTGCTCGTTTACCTCGGGGTAAATATCGCCGCTTTCAGCGGCATCAACATTATCCCTTACCTCGGCCTGTACGGATCGTGGGGTGGCCTGATGGAGCGGCCGTGGACAATCATCACATACATGTTCACACAGGCGGATTTTATACATCTGCTGACCAATATGCTGACACTGTATTTTTTCGGCAGCTTTCTTATCCGTGTAGCGGGAACAAGAAATTTCCTGGTGATTTACTTTGCCGGCGGCATTATCGGTGGCCTCTTCGTCCTCGGGTTATCATCGCCCTATGTAGCGACTATCGGCGCATCGGGGGCGGTCTTTGCCCTCGGCGGGGCGCTGGCTGTGGTTGCGCCAAAGGTGAGCGTATTTATCTTCCCCATACCGGTCCCCATGCCGTTGTGGGTGGCTGTGGTCATCGGCTTCGTCATCCTGCTGCCCTTCTCATTCATATCCTGGCAGGGGCATCTGGGCGGGCTGGTCTTCGGCCTGCTGGCGGGCCTTTACCTCAGGCACAGATTAAAAATCGCCGTATAATTCCATCTTCTGATGGGCCGGCAGGGAGAGTGATATGCAAAACTGGCTGCTGATCCTCTATGTGGCCAACGCCACACTGCTCATCGTCCATGAGATCGATTCCGCTTACTGGCAGGAATGGAAACTATTCAAGTTGCCGGGAGGGCCGGCGCTCTTCCTCGGCCTGCATATCCCCCTGGTCATTGTTATCCTGCTCGGCCTGCTGTACCTGGCCTGGGGATCGATGGCAGGTATAGTCATCTCGGGAATAATGGGCCTGGCCGGTATTTTTGCTTTTACAATTCATATGTCGTTCATCGCACGCGGCAGGAGCGAATTCAAAACGGCGTCATCGATGTCAGTGCTGTGGGCCACGCTGGCTATCTCGCTGGCGCAGATAGCCATGATCGCCATTGCGATCGCGACAGGTATATACGCCTGACGGCTGTAGCGGGTAAGCAGCATGGCTATTGCCAGGCTGCGGCAACCGTGCCGTCCTGTGACCGCCAGTAGGGCAGCCAGGCCAGGCCGACCAGCTTGACGGAGATGTCCTTCTTGGCCGGACGCAGGGATATTTTCTGCAGCTCTTCAGTGGCAGGATCGATCCGGGCAGCGAGTTCGTCCATCTCTACCTTGAACTCCTCTTCCAGCTCCTGCAACGTTTGCTGATGCGTTGCCACGCTGTCCCTGGCCCGGTTGACATCGTCCTTCTCCTTGAAGATGCGGCCGGCGCTTTTAGCGGTGGTGGCGGCCCTGCCCACGGTGCCGGCGCCCAGGCCCTTTCCCATGAAGGCCCCCAGCAATGTGGAGCCGACGTTGATGAAGGTCTGCATCTGCTGCTGCTTCTGCTGTTCGGCTTCGCGGTCCACGGCCTGTTGCGCTTTACGAACTCTCTCTTCCAGAGTGTTGATCTTGGCCTGGTATTTCTGCTTGAGCTTATCCACCATGTCGTCGCGCTGTTCCCTGGCGCTCTGGCCGAGCCTGATCCTGAAATCACGTTCCGATTCGCCCGGTTTGGATACCTGTTTGTAGGTGGGACTCTTGAATAATTCGTATTTTTTACTGCCGTAGAGCCAGGTGGCGAACTCCTTGCTCCAGCCATCGTAGCTGCGCGCCTTGCCGGCCACGGCCGGCAAAGCCCCGAACTGAGCACCATCGCGGGGCGCTTTCTCCAAATCTGAGATGCTGAATCCGGCATCCCGGGCGCTGTCCCAGTTGACCGGTATGGGATCGTCGGTGATATCTGTGACCGCAGCGGTATCATCCGTCATGTCCAATCCCGACCTGGTGTCGATGAAATGCACCTGCGCCACGCCGAGCACGGCCGGCTTGTAATATACGGTGCTCCCTGCCTGGCTGCCCCTGGCGGGCACGAAATACTGCGATATGTCGGGAGGGATTACGGGCCTGCCCGCCTGTCCTGACACCTGTCTTGCCGGAGTTGCCGCAACCGCTGCCTGCCCTGATGGAGGCGCTGTAAATGCAGTCGCCTGGGCTTTAATAGGGTCCATCAATACCTTGATCTGGGTACGGGTCAGCGGGCCTCTCAGGTAGGACATGGCCCAGCGGGTCTCAAATATAGTCGGCTCATCGTCGTGGACGTTGTTCATAAGGAAGATGCGGCTGCCCAGCCCGGCCAGCGTCTGCTCCATGGCCTGGCGGTCGAACCTGGCGCCCTGGCTGGCTGCCGCGCCCTCGAGCCCCTCCAGCACCCGGGCCTTATCGCGCTCAGTCTGCAATCGGCCCAGCAGCCAGGTGCCGGTGTTGGAAAGTCCCTTGTAGTCAAGGTCGACCGGATTCTGAGTGGCCAGCAGTATTCCCAGGCCAAACGCTCGGGCCTGTTTGAGAAGAGTCAGCAGTGGTTGTTTGGACGGTGGATTGGCCACCGGGGGGAAATAGCCGAAGATCTCGTCCATGTATAGCATGGCGCGCAGGCTGGTGGTGCCCGGCTGCTGTCGCATCCAGGCCAGCACCTGGTTGAGCAGCAGGGAGACGAAGAACATGCGCTCGGCGTCGCTGAGGTGCGCGATGGAGAAGATCGACATGCGCGGTTTGCCCGACGGGCTGTAGAGTATTTGCCCGATATCGAGCGCCTCGCCCTCCAGCCAGGCGTTGAAGCCTGGCGCCGCCAGCAGGTTGTTGATCAGCATGGCCAATTCGAACCTGTCCTTGGCAGGGTAGAACGATTCGAGGTCGATGACACCGATCCTGCTGACGGGCGGTGTCTGCACCTGCCCGATGAGGGCAGCCAGGTCCAGGTCGATGCCCTGCCTCCAGGCACTATCGAGTATAGTCGAAATCAGTATATGTTCCTTGCTCTTGATGGGGTCCGCGTCCTTGCCCACCAGTCCCAGCAGGCTGGTGACTGTGGAATTAATCCTGTCTCTTAACAGCTCGCTATCCTCGATCAGCGCCGCAGGAGGTGCTGCGAACGATTTCAATATGGAGATGGGGATGCCTGCCGTGCTGCCGGGCGTGTAAATCACGAAATCAGCCGCCTGCCTGAGCTTGGCGATGCGCTCACCGCTCTCCCCCCATGAGGCCAGGCCGTTCTTCCACAGCTCGGCCTGTTTGGCCGCGAAGTCCTGCGGCGAAAGGCCTTTGCGGCGCGCGTCGTCCTCGTTGATCCAGGGCAGGAAGTCCTCCGCTCTCAACTGGGGAAAGGTCAACATCATGTTGGGCATATCCCCCTTCGGGTCTATGATGATGGCCGGTATACCGTCCAGGGCTGCCTCCTCCAGGATGGAGATACAAAGCCCCGTCTTACCGCTGCCGGTCATGCCCACACATACGCCGTGTGTCACCAGGTCCTTGGAGTCATAGAGAATAAGGTTTTCGCTCGATTTCTTGTTGGCCAGGTCGTATTCCCTGCCGATGTAGAAAGCTCCCAGCTTCTCGAAGTCTTCCATCTTTCACGGCCTCCCTTTAGTTATTAGTTTTTGCCTTCATCCGAAATGTCGCCGCCGCTCTGCTCGCGGCGCTGCTTCTGCTGCTCCTGTGCCAGGTATTCCATGGCGAATTCGCTGAACTTGATGACTCGGCCGTTCCTGACGCGCTTCTCGGGCTGTTCGATATAGATATTGAACATCTCATCCAGGTCGATATCCACGCACAGGTCCAGTACCACCTTCTTGCCCCACTCAAAGCCTTCGCGGAAAGGGTTCTTATCGTGGTACTCCGGCTTGTGGATGTCGGTAAACAGGATTTTAACTTTTCGCATGGCTTCCTTATAACTTTAGCGCGAGCCTGAAGGGGCGGGTCTTCAGACCCGCCCGGATTGCCTGCCTCGGGCGCACCTGAAGGTACGCCCCTGCTTGTACCCGGTTTAATAATAAGGTGTTGCCGTTCAACTTCGCAAGCCCATCCTGGCTATCTAAACCAGCGGGATGGTGGTGCCCGTCGCCGTGGCGATGAGCTTACCCTCCCGGTTCGTCACCTTGATCTCGGAGATGCATACGCGTTTGCCGCTTTTCATGACCCGGCACTCTGCCGTCAGCTCATCCTGCGCGCCGGCCGCTGCCATGAAATGGATGTTGAATTGCGATGCGACGTTGGGATTGATCACCGAGTTGGTGGCATAGGCGAAGGCCTGGTCTGCCACCGCTGAGATAATGCCGCCGAAGACCGTACCATTGAAATTGATATACTCGGGCTTCATCGACATGGATACGCGGGCGTACCCCGGGGACAGCTCCACCAACCTCAATCCGAGAAATCCCGCGACAGGCTCATTTTTGCCCAGTTCGAGCAGGCGTTTCAATTCATCCGGCATATCGTTAACACATCCTTCATGCTTTATGCATAAAACATTGCCTTATGCTATTATAGTACACGTTTTGTACGGTCGGTGGATACCGGAGATTGGCCAATCATATATGAATAAAGCACGTTACCTCAAGCCGATCATTATCTGCTTATTGTTGGCTGCAGTTGTAACGCTGCTGCCGTCAGGCCTGTTGAATCCATACCGGTCGGAGGCTGATCCCGGCGTCATGCGCTGGGAAACGGTCACTACGCCTAATTCGGTCTCCAATAAAAATGACGTCCTCAACCCTACTTTCAATTTGGGCGATACTTTCACGGGCAGCGAGATACGCGACCTGGCGGTTGCCGACGATGGCAAGACTCTGCTGGCCGCCGTCACCGTGGATAACAGGACGGTCGCTAGTTCCAATAATCCCGGTCCCCTGGGTGTTCTTTATAATACGCCCAATGGCGGCATCTCCTGGACGACTGCAGCTTATCGCAGGCTGGCGGGCGACGACGCCTGGTCCGTCGATAAACATGTTTATCATGTCGCCATCGCACCGGACGATGCTAATATCTGGGCCGTTACAGCCGGAACCGTTGCATCCGGACCGGTCGAGCTCTGGGTGACGACCGACGGCGGCGCCGCCTGGAACAACGCCGGCGCCCCCGCCCTGCTTGCCGGTGAAGCCATCGGCGCCATGGATATCTCTGCCGATTACGGAAACGGCCGCGATTACATGATTGCCACGCGCACCGGTGTCGGGGACGGCAGACTGTTTATCATGAAGGGCAAAGGTTTCGGCTCCTGGGCGCAGCAGGCCGACCCTGAGCCTGACATAGACTATTTCGCCACTAAATTCTCGCCTACATATAGCGGGGACAACTCTGTTGTCATGGTCTATGCCGATGCTAACCGGACCAACTACAACATCGGTTTACGTGATATAAGCAGCAACTCCATGACGTCCTACGTTTTCCCGGGAGCGGGCATCGAAGTCGCTACTACGGCTAACGCCTCCCCCTCCTACGATAACCTGGCGGTGGCCGACCTGGGCCTTCCCTCCGATTACAGCGGCATGTCACCTGCGCTCAGGCGCGCTTTCGTCAGCCTCTACTCGACGTTTCCCGATCCAACCAATAATGCCACGGGTATATTCAGGATCGATAATGAGGTGCCCGCCGTTATCTACAACTCCGCCGTCGCCTACCGTCAGGTATACAGCATAGCCTTTTTCGGGACCTATTCGACGGGTAAGCTGCTGGCAGGCTTTGCCTACGGCTCACCCTGCAATGCCATGGTCCCCACGCTGTTTATGGATACCCCCTGCTCGTGCGCCGGATCATGCGGTTACGTGTCCCTTAAGCCGCCCACCGGGGCGGGCAACCAGGGCGGTTGCGGCAGCGATAATATATCTATATGTAGCGATAACCTGACGGGCGTAGGCGCCGCCGTGGTGGCCTGGAATCCCAACGGATCGCTGGCCTATGCCGCCACCGGGTCGGGCATCATGGGCGACGACGTGACCTGGTGGAATTCTCCCACAAATCCCAGTCCCTGGATATCGACACTCATACCCAACGATGAGTCGGCTTTCTCCATCAGCCGCAACAATGGCGATACCTGGAACCAGCTCTCGCTCATCGATACTACCATCGACTGGTTTAACGATGTGGCCGTATCTGCCGACTGCACAACATTGTATTTAGCGTCGGTGCACAGAAACGTGGGCGTCGGCTGCAACGAATTCGACAGCGTCTGGCGCTCCACCATCAGCCCGGGCGTGGCCGCCCCGCTTCCGGCCCTGGCGCCCCTGGGGACTTACTGGGAAAGGGTTTTCCTGCATACGACTTCTGCCTGCTGCCGCGTGCCGCAGACCGACCTGCCTATCCTGCGCACAGTGCAGTCCTGCACTGACTCGTCCGACGGCGGTGTGGTGGCCTGGTCCGCCAGGTTCGCTCCTTCTTCATTTGATATTTCCTCAGGGACTTTAAGGGTCAGCGGTGGTTTAATGGCGTGGTCCCCCGATTATGGCGACTACTGGGCCGCCGTTACCCCCAGGTACATGGTGGAGGATTTCACGTTCGAATCCAGCAGGATCATTTACGTTGCCGGATTAAACCGCATGGTGCAGAAACTGGTATATACCGGCACCGCCTGGTCCACCAACCTGAAAGGAGCCGATACCTACGTTATTCCGCACACCATCACAGCGCGCAACGGCAAAGTGCTGGTGGGCGCCAACTATTACTCCACTCTGGAAGGGACACCCGTTGCATATTCGGCCGACGGCGGTGTCAATTTTCAAGTATACCGGGATGACATCCCCTTCAAAGGTAACGTCCATGCCATATTCGATACCGATTTCGAGAGTAACCGGTTTATCTACGCTGCGGTCGGCGACAACGTAACCGGCACCGTTTACCGCAATACCGTCCCCGCGTTCACGCGCTGGAGCGACAACGACATGATGGACGTAACCAACGGCGCCGCGGGTCCTGACTGGTGGGGCGGTGGATACAGCCAGGCGGCAGGAGACCCGCCGCACCTGAGAGGGTATTACGGCATCGTTATGGCCTTTACGGGCAACCCGCAGCCGGCCCTTTATGCAGCCCATGACAATATCTCGACTTCACTGGCGCCCTCACCCGGTGATTTGCCCTCGGACAGCGGTGTATGCCGCACACTGGAACCACGCAACGGCATGCCCAAGCCCGGAGTTTACTGGGACTGTCTGGATATCTTTCAGCCCCCGGCGCAGACCGGTGTGCATTTCACGCTGGAGCCGAGCTCTCTCAAGGCCTGCGGCTGCTGCTCGCCCAATACAAATACGACTTTGTACGCTATCGATAACGAATCCGGAGTGGTCTGGGATGGCTCGATCAGCCTTTCTGACAATATAACGGAAATCCTCTCTCACATTACACTTGGAAAGTACCTGAAAATCCCGGGTTATAATCCCCCCATCAACCAGGGTATGCTGTGGGCCTATACGGATTGCCTGGCCAAGAAAGGGCCCTCCCTGCGTATGCCTGCGGAAGGCGCTCTGGTAGGGGCCGATCCTGTTACAGGGCGCAACCAGCAGATCGACCTTTCCTGGGAGCAGCTTTGCCTCTCCACGGTTTACGACCTGCAGATCGCCAAGGATAAGCTGTTCACCCTTAGAATCGATCCGGCGATATCCAGCTCGCGTAATATCCAGGCTGTCACGGGCTCGATCAGGGCCACCATGGACGAAGTCAATATGACAAAGCCCGGCATGTGGCTGTCGCCGGCGGCGCTGCCTGAGTCCGGGGCGATTTATTACTGGAGGATACGGACCTACCGCTCGGCCACGGGTCAGATCGCGGTCAGCCCCTGGTCAGAAGCACGCAGCTTTACCGTTAAACCTGGATTCATTGTCACTTCGCCTTACTATGGTGTGCAATTACTGGCTCCCGACAACGGATGCATGTCCTGCAAGGTCAAGCCCGTATCATTCTCCTGGTCGCCCTGGAAAGAGGCCACCCGCTATGAATTTTTGCTGTCCGCAGATTCCGAATTCACGCAGGTCGTGAAACAGGTGATCACTTCTTCAACCGGATATGAATATGCCGGAACGCTGGACTACGATACCAACTACTTCTGGAGAGTACGGGCAACCGAGGTCAATGGACAGGCCATTCCCAGCGATTGGAGCGCGACCTTCAGCTTCCGCACCGAGCAGGCGCCTTCAACACCGGGCACAGCCGCGGCCGGACAGGAAACCCCGTTGTGGGTCTGGTTCGTTATCGGGCTCGGCACGGTGCTGGTCATCGTAACCCTGGTCCTCATCCTCAGGACGCGCAGACAGATCTAACGAAGCATTGTGAATTCGGGCGGGTTTGAAAACCCGCCCCTACATTACTTCTATTCCCTTAGCAATAATAGGCGTAGGGGCGTTCCTTCAGGTGCGCCCGCAGCGTTGAGCATAATAATGAAAATATCCACCGAATGCCATGACTGTCTGATGAAGCTGGCCGCACAAGCGTCCGGCTTTGCCACCGATGATGCTGTCCTGCGGGAGGATTCGAAGCGCGCTGCTGAGAAGATGATCAGGGAGAAATTGAAGCCCGGCATCGTGTCCATAGAGGTTGCCGCGCCCATGCACCATCTGATCAAGCAGGTGACGGGAAACCATGATCCCTATCGCAAGTTTAAAGACACAGAAATTGAGGAAGCGCGGAAACTGTTCGCAGAGGTCAGGGACAGCTACAAAGAAGGTTTCGTGGAGTACCTCAGGCTGGCGGCCCTGGGCAATACCATGGATTTCTTCCGGCCTATCGGGGAATTGAGGAAAGAGGCCAGGGAAAACAGGTTGGAGTTCACTATCGATGATTCGCCGCTTCTGGAAGGCAAGGTAAAGAGCTCCAGGCTGGCCTTGTACCTGGCTGACAATAGCGGTGAAGTATTTTTTGATATGCCGCTGCTCAATTTGATGCGCAGGTACACGAGGACCATATACGTGGTGAAGGAGATGCCGGTACAAAACGATGTCACCATCGCCGATATAAGGAAAGCCGGCTTGGAGAAGGAGGCAGGGGAGGTTATGACCACGGGAACAGCCACGCCGGGGGTGCTGTTCACGCTGGCCTCGGAACAGTTCAAGCAGGCTTTCGCAGCGGCCGATTTTATTTTTGCCAAGGGTATGGGTTATTATGAGACCCTCGACGAGCTGGCGCCGCAGGGCAGGATTTTCTTCTGCCTTAAGGCCAAGTGCGGTCCCGTATCCAGGTCGCTGGGTGTGCCGCTCAACAGCTACGTGGCGAAACTATACTGACCCGTTACCGGGGCTAAGATATGAAATTTGAACGACCGGAGATCATCAGGCCGCCCAGCGAGCATGCCAGCTACTATCTGCCCCTCACCTCCGGCTGCTCCAACAATACATGCGCCTTCTGCGCGTTTTCCTTCACCACTCTGGGCGTGCGCGACCTGCAGGATGTCAAAGGCGAGATCGATGCGATGTCTCTCTATATGAACTCCCGCATGGCGTTGCCGGGCCAGCCCGACATCGTCTATGCCATCCTGCGCCGGTGGGACGGCAGGCGCCTTTTTTTGCAGGACGGTGACGCGCTAGTCTATCCATACCCGAAATTGGCGGAAGCGCTGCAATACCTGAACGGGAAATTTCCCTCTCTCGAACGTATAGCCAGCTATGCTACACCTCAGGACGTGCTGCGGCGCAGCGTGGATGAGCTTAAAGCGCTTAAAGATCTTAAACTGGGCATACTCTATATGGGTGTCGAAAGCGGGGACGACGGTGTGCTGAGTAGGATAAAAAAAGGGGCAACCCACGCCGAAATGGTCGAGGCGGCCGCGAAGGTCAGAGAGGCGGGTATACTCCTCTCTATGACAGTTATACTTGGCCTGGGCGGTGTAAAAGGGAGCCATCGGCATGCCACGGAGACGGCGCGCATTTTAACTGAGATGGACCCCGATTACGCCGGTGCGCTCACGCTGACGCTGATTCCGGGCACGCCGCTTTATTCAGAATGGGAGAAAGGGGAATTCGAGCTTATCACACCCTTCGATTCGCTCAAGGAGCTCAGTACCATCGTCGAGCACGCCGAGTTTTCGCACTGTTTCTTCAGTTCCATGCATGCTTCGAATTACTTTTCCATACGCGGGAGCATGCCTGCGGACAAAGGAAAAGTGCTGGCCCAGCTTGACTCGATCCTGTCGAAAAAAGACCCCGCCCTGCTGCGGCCGGAGTATTTGAGGGGGCTTTAAATACCGATTTAAATGTGATCCAGCACCCGGGAAAGGTCGGAGATCACGATACAGTCGTACGATGTGACGCTATTGCGATTGATCAGGATGGGTTTCATGCCCACGCCTTTGGCGCCCACGATATCCTGTTCATAGACATCACCTATAAAGATAGCCTCATTTGCCTTGATTCCGGCCCTATCCAGCGCCAGATGGAAGATCTCGGGCCTGGGCTTATCGTAGCCTACCTCGAAAGAGGTGACCTTGTAATCAAGGAAAGGCTCAAAGCCGAGTTCCCGGCAGTAGGAGTCTATCTCCTGTCCGACATTGGAGATAAGGCCGGTTACCAGCTTTCTCTCCTTGACCAGCTTAAGCGCCGGCACAGCATCGGGGAACGATTTGAAAATCCAGCCTTTGCTGAAGGCAGTGGCCAGCATCTGCAACGCCTGGTCCGGCGTCGCGCCCGTTCCAGCCAGTATCCTCGTGCCGTATTCCCGGTAAACCGCCATCTTGTCATCCTGTTCACGCAGGCGTACAGGTTGCTTGAAATTTTCCGATCGCCAGTAAGCATCGGCCTCAGGCAGAGCAGCGGCTATCACGGACGGCGTGACTTTTACACCGAGGTCGGCTGCAATGCCTGCGTACGTGTCCTCCCGCGAAGGATCGAAATAGGCCAGCGTGTTGAAGAAATCGAAGAACACAGCTTTTATCATGGCAACCATAGATTATTATATTTAGCAGCTCTTGCTGTCAATGTCATTGATGCGTCACCCGGCGGACTTGCCTTCTTTGGGCCTGATGCCCCATTTAAACTTGGCGTAGAGCATGAGCAGGGCCAGGATAAAGGTGAAGCAATTCCACATTATCAGTGAGAACAGCCCCAGGAAGACGCCGTAAAGCAGCCAGCAGACTATGCTGGCCAGCCACATCCAGAGGAATGGCAGGCTTATCTCGTAGGCGGTCTTGTAGCGGAACAGCCTCCAGATCTGCGGTACGACGCCGAAATTACCCAGGAACCCGCCCAGTAACCCTAATATTTCCTGCCATTGCATAGCATACCTCCTTGGTTGCAGCGGCGGATTATTAAATCCGCCAGTATCGAGCCTTGACACGCATTATAACACTTGCTTATGATGCTACGGACAAAATGAAACTTACCGTCATTGACGCCCTGAGCCTGGGCGATGCCTGGTACCAGTGCCTGCAGAAAGCCCTTACCGAGGGCCGGGAATACAGGATCGAGCAGGGCAGCTTCGAGGGCGTGCGCCGCAAGGAGATCGAGCTTGTGGCCATTAATATCAGCAAGCCCGGTATACGGCCGCTCAGTCCGGACGTGCCGGCCGGTGTTCCTTTGCCCACCACCGACGAGGTGATCGAAGAGTACATGTCCTACCTGATGACCCCCGACAGGCAGGAGAACGAGGAGTATACCTACGGTGAGTTCCTGTCACCGCAGATCGAGGAGATAATCAGCCGTTACCGCAAGGGTTTCGATACCAACCAGATGTGCATGTGCGTGGGCAACGAGCGCAGTATCTATCAGGCCGACCCGCCCTGTCTGCGCCTCGTTGATACTCGCGTGCAGGACGGCGCCCTGCATTTTATTCTCTACTTCCGCTCCTGGGACCTGTGGGGCGGAATGCCGACCAACCTGGGCGGCCTGCAGACACTCAAGGAATACATGGCGGGCGAGATCGGAGTGCGGGACGGCGAGATACACGCCTTCAGCAAAGGCCTGCACCTCTATGAGCACGCCTGGGACCTGGCCAAAATGGTCCTCAGGATGCCTCTTGATCAGTAACGGGCATTCTCTATCTCATTGAGGCCGTTTATTTGGCCTGCCCCGGCTCCAGCATCAGCACCTGTTTGAGCTGTTTGGCGTCCGTGTAATGCGCGGGCACCTGTCCGCCTTTGGACCAGGTCTCCGCCAGGTCGCTGTAGTAAGGGCTGAGGTACATGCCGGACTGACCCGGCGGGCTCATGATGGTCATGCTGCTGAGATCGGACATGTCGACCACGATCCTGACGGCCGCGCCGCTGTACATATCGTAGGGGTGCGCCCGGTCCCACCAGCCGGCGTGAATGGTGAAATCATCGCCGGCATAGGACAGGGGGCTGAGGTTGAGGAAGGGCAGGACGCCGCCGAGTTGGTGCTTGATGGTCATCTGATGCACCTTGCCCCAGGACCAGTTCTGCGGATTGTCGCCCAGCCGTGCCGACAGCTCTGCCACGGCATCCTTCATGCTCTTGAGCACCATATCGTCGCGCGTCTCTTTGACGGCGGCGGTTGAGATGTCGTCCCATATCTCGTTGTTGTTGTCGCCCATGTACCGGATCAGCCACTGGGTGGGGATCGATACGTGCAGGTCTTTGAACAGCTCGTCAACTATTTCTTTTCCAAGCTGGTCATACAGCGTGTTCTTGATGAGGTGAGTGGAGAACGAATTGAAGAGAGTGGCCTGCGGGCTGTCGGTGGTAATACCGTAGTCCCAGTCCTTGAGGATGGCAACGTAACCGGCCAGTCCCTGGTCATCTCCGCATACCTTTGCGATCTGCGGCACCCAGCGTTTGGCCAGGTTGGAGCCAACGTCATTCTGCATATCGCGGATATCGTCCACGCTGAACTTGTCCTTGGCTTTGGCCATCTCCTCGAAGCGGAAGGGCCGTTCGAAAATGAAATAAGCTGTGCCGTAGTAATCTCCCGGCTCCGGCATCTGGTTGAAGGATGCCACGTAGCCCTTGGCCGGGTTGAGCTCGTAAGGATGGTCCTCGAAGGGTATGAAGCCCGTCCAATCGTACTGTCCCTTTTCGCCCGGCGCCGGAATGGGATTTTCGCCCGATTTCCTGATGGGGAAGGTGGTGATGTACTGGTATCCGATATTGCCGTCGACATCGGCGTAGCCGAGGTGGACGCTGCCTCCGCGTACCAGGCTGAGGGTCTTGCGGAACTCATCGAAGTTCCTGGCGCGGTTCAGCCCGAGCAGCCCCGCCACGGTGCCGTCATGTCCCATCAGTCCGGGCCACAGCATGGTGCAGTTAGGCGGCAGCGCGGACATGATTCCGGATACGATAGGTCCGTGACGCGATACTTTGACCTTGAATTTCTCTTCCCGGATACCGTCCTTGCCCTTGACCTTTATCGTTTCATCGGTGATCTGGAAATCTTTGTAGCCGTCCTCGGTGAGATACTGGTCGGGATTTGCCGGATTTATCGTCTCTGTGAAAAAGTCGAGATTATCGCCGTTGCCCACCGTGATGCTCCAGGCGAAGTGTCCGTTGAATCCCAGCGCATGCACGCCTGGCAGCCCAGCGATGGACCCGCCGATAACGTCGTAGTCACCGCCTTTAAGGTGGACCAGGTAGAAAAGCGATGGTATGACGGCCTCGAGGTCGGGGCTGCCCGTGAAGACCGGTTTACCGGTGGTCGTGCGCGAGCCAGAAAAGATCATCCAGTTGGAAGCCCTCATCCTCAACGGCACGGGGCAGTCTATTTCATTGAACGCGCCGGATGAGGAGGGTGTTCCGCTGATATCGGGGACCGTGCTCTGGGCGTAAGCCGGTATATTATCGTCCGTTGACGATATATAGGGCGCTCCCTCGGGGATATAAGGCAGCAGCTTCCTGAGCATATCGGGGCCCGCCTGCTGGTAAATCTTGTAGAGCACGGGTTTGATACCGCGCGGAGAGTTGAGGCGGTATGACATGAGCAGCCCGGCCACCATGCTGTCGGCCGGTTTCCAGGCCTGGGGTTTGCCGCCCAATATCGCATATTCGGCGGGAAGGTATTTCACACTATCTATATAGGCGTTCACACCTCTTGTATATGAGTCGACGGCCGTTTTGGTATCGGCGTCAATAGCCGCATATTCGGCTTCCGAAGCGCGGTAAAAGCCCAGCGTTTTGAAATATTTGTCGGTCGCAACCATCCGTTCGCCGAAAAGCGTCGACAGCTCACCCCTGCCGGCAAGGCGCGTGAGGTCCATCTGGAACATTCTCTCCCGGGCCGTGATATATCCCTGCGCAAAGAAAAGGTCCTCGTTGCTCTGAGCGAATATGTGGGGTATACCGTGTTCGTCCGTCCTTACCTCTACCGGCGCTTTGAGGCCGTCTACCTGCAGAGTGCCGGAATACGACGGCTGCGGCAGCCTGAAGAAGGCCTGGAATGCTATTACACCAACAAGTGCAAGGGCCAGGATAACACCCAGAGTAATATACAGGGCACGCGTTTTCTTTGATTTCATAGCTATCTCCAATCATATTAGGGGTCGTTGCTGCCCCCTTAAATCTATGCAGTTTATCAGGTACTCCGCTTTACCTGTCAATTAATGGGTTACAGCAGGTACATGTCTTCCGCGGCCCTGAGCAACTGGTCCCTGAAATCGGGATGGGCCAGGCCGATTATGCCCAGCGCGCGGTCCCGTGTAGATTTGCCCTTGAGGTTGACCGAACCGAACTCAGTAACCAGGTACTGGACATCCATGCGTGGTATAGACACCGCCGTGCCGGATTTAAGCTGGGGCACGATACGGGAAACCGTCCCTTTACGCGCGGTCGAAGTGAAGGCCTGTATGGATTTGCCCCCTCTGGAATCGTAGGCGCCCCGGACGAAATCAAGCTGCCCGCCCGTGCCGCTGAACTGCGATCCGGCCATGTGTTCCGCGTTGCATTGCCCGGTCAGGTCTAACTCCATCACGGTGTTAACTGCAATCATAGTATCGTTGCGCGCGATGACTGCCGGGTCTTCTGTATAGGAGGATGGGTGGCTCTCCATACTCGGGTTATCGTGGATGAAGTCGTACATGCGCCTGGTGCCCTGGGCTACTATAAAAACGTGTTTGCGGGGGTGCAGGTTCTTTTTTCTCCCGTTGACCACACCACTCTCGATCAGATCGATCATTACGGGAGTGAAAACGCCGCTGTGGATGCCCAGGTTTTTGTGGCCCGACAGGCAACCCCCGATGGCGTTGGGTATGCCGCCGATGCCCAGTGCAATGGTCGCGCAGTCCGGTATCATCTCTGCGATACAGCGGCCGATTATCTCATCCGCGGGTCCCGGGGCAGGAGGCTGAATTTCCAGCAGGGGCACGTGGTTTTCCACAATAAGGCCCACCTCCGATATGTGCAGCAGGGTGTCCCCCAGCACGCGCGGCATGTTCTCGTTCACCTCGACCAGCAGGGTCTTACAGGCGCGTGCGGCTGTCCCGTTGTAGTCGTTGACAGCGCCGAACGTGAAATAGCCGTATCTATCCATCGGGGAGACTGTGACCATCATGATGTCGATCTGCATATGCTCCTGCATCAGCCTGGGTATCTCGTGAATATATGTGGGCACGTAGTAGCTCAGGCCTATCTTGTGGCGCGACCTGTCGGCCTCGGTTACGAACCAGGAGAGAGATTCTATACAGTCGGAAAGATCGGGGGAAAGTACCGTGCGCGCAGCGTGCTGCATGGGCAGGCTGGAATATACTTTTAATCCGGACAGGTCTCCCTGCCTGGCGCGGTCCGCCAGGGCCGTCAAAAGGGCAGGAGGTTCCGAGACACTGGACCCGTGGACAATGGTGTCACCGCTCTTGACCCTGGCGATTGCTTCATCCGGCGTGGTCAGTTTGTGGCGATACTCGCTATAAACACCCATAAAAGCCTACTGGTTCCAGGTTGAGCCGTTGTTGAGGCTGTGCGAGAAGGCGCTCTCCGTCCCGCTGGTGCCTGCATAGGCCATGATCCCGTTCGGCGACCACTCCACCATGGCATTGCGCGATCCGGTAGGCGCCTTCTGACTGGGCAACCAGTTGGGGTACATGGAAGTTGGATTGCCTGAGTAATACGTCTGCACCTGATAGCAGCCGCCACCTCCCTGGCACTTCACGGCGCCTGCCAGCAGCTTGCCACTGGAGATGCTTCCGTGGTAGGCGATGGACGCAATTGCTTCGGGAGCATTCATGCGGTAGACCTGGTAATCGGACACCTGATAGACGTCCCGTCCCGGATTGTTCTTGTTCCACGAGGCAAAGGCCCTGCGCGAATAAGGGTTGCTGCCGCTATAATCCGAGGGCAACGCTATATCGGCATGGTTGAGGGGCTCGCCGGCCTGACCTATCTCTACAGGGTAGCCTGTCCAGGAGTTCCAGGTCATGGAGTTTGAGCCGGTGTCCCGCTCGCCGGCATAGAGATAAGTTTTTGTCGCGCTGGAGGTTACTAATAACAGGGCGCCGTCTGAGCCATATGACGGGGAGTAGCTGATGGCGGCTACGTCCACTCCGCCTCCGCCGGGGGGCGCCCAGCCGGGCATGACGCTGCCCGCATTGAACCACCCGCCGGAGAAGCTGGTCATGATATTTATCAGAACGCTCCCGCCGGCCGCCCCGTTCCAGGTCCCGGCGGCCAGTTCCCGCCTGGGTGATCCGTAACCCTGCGATATGGCTATGCATCTGACCGCCTGCCCGGCTCCCAGGTATGATGATATGTCGGTGCTCTGGAATGTGGCGCCGCCGTCTGCGGAGATATGGACCTGGCTGCCTCCACCGCTAACCACGGCTATGAAACCTGGATCATCAGGCGCCACGGCCAGGTCTATCCACGGTGCGCCGGCGCCCAGAGCGGCGGAGATGTCTCTCCAGTCAACTCCCGCCGACGTAGAACGATAAAGCCGGGAGCTGGTGGAGTCGAGCGCGTAAACGGTTGATCCGTCGCCGGCCACGGCTATGCGGCTGACATCGGCGCCGATCAGCAGTAAACCGCCTCCACCGCCCGGCGCAACAGGCAGGTTCTGCGCCTGCGGCGGCGCCACGCCTGAAACGGTAAAGGACCGGCTCGGAGTTAAAGGATCGATATTGCCGTTGAGGTCCTGCGTCTTTACATAAAATTTATAGCTTCCGTTGGGCAGGTTGTTAAAGGATCGTGATGTATCAGCCAGAAACGGTGTGAAGTCTTTGTCCCGGCCGTCCAGGAAAGTGGCGTACATGAAATTGGAGGAATTGACCGATGAAAGACTGCTTCCCCATCTGAACGTCACCGTGTTGTAGTTAATGGCGCCGACAGGCCCCTCGAGGATTGCTGTGGAAAAGCGGGGGCTGTCGCCGGAGGGCAGGATGGGAGGAGACGGCGAGGCCGGCAGGGCAGACGGTTGCGATGGCTGCACGTAACAGCCGGCCTGAGGGCAGATAAATATCGCTGAAGACGCGAGAATAAGTGCGGCTATTTTCAAGCATCTACTAAGCATGAATAATCACTGCCTCACCGGTCTAATTATACAGCCTGCCGGCTGTTGCGGCCCAGCAATAAATTTTATATTTTGACTGTATCTGCTTTTACACCTATAATCAAGTCCGTATGCCGCTTGCAGCTTATCTGATTTAATGCTCCGATTAACCTGCCTGCCCAGCCGGGCAATGGTATAATTTATCAGCCTTTGGCATCTCATCAGGAGGATAATGTGCCGGAAGAAAATATGAAAGTCACTATGGAGAAGATCGTCTCGCTGTGCAAAAGGCGGGGCTTTGTTTTCCAGAGCAGTGAGATATACGGCGGTCTGGGAAGCTGCTGGGACTACGGGCCGCTGGGCGTCGAGCTAAAGAGAAATATCAAGGACTATTGGTGGAAGAAGGTGGTGCAGGAACGTGACGACATGGTGGGGCTGGACGCCAGCATCATGATGCACCCGCAGGTATGGGTGGCCAGCGGCCATGTGGCGGGATTCTCCGACCCCCTGGTCGAGTGCAAGGGCTGCAAACACAGGTTCCGCTCCACCGATATCGACGGTTCGGCCTGCCCGGATTGCGGCGGAGTTTTGACCGAACCCCGCATGTTTAACCTCATGTTCAAGACCTTCATGGGTCCCGTCGAGGATGCGGCCAATGAAGTTTACCTGCGGCCGGAGACCGCCCAGGCGCAGTTCGTTAATTTCGATAACGTGCAGTCCACAACCCGAAAAAAGCTGCCTTTCGGTATCGCCCAGGTCGGTAAATCTTTCCGCAACGAAATAACCACGGGCAATTTTATCTTTCGTACGCGGGAGTTCGAGCAGATGGAGATCGAGTACTTCGTCAAGCCCGGCACGGACGGCGAATGGTTCGATTACTGGGTTAATGAAAGGCTCAACTACTACGTCGGGCTGGGCATAAAGAAGGATAACCTGAGGCTCAGACAGCACGATAAAGAGGAACTGGCTCACTATGCCAGGGGCTGCTTCGATGTTGATTATAACTTTCCTATCGGCTGGTCGGAGATCGAGGGCATCGCCAACCGTGGTGATTTCGACCTGACGCAGCACTCCAAGTTCAGCGGAAAGACGCTGGACTATTTCGATGAGGAGAAGAACGAACGCTATATACCTTATGTAATCGAGCCGTCCTCCGGCGTGGACCGCACGCTGCTGGCCGTTCTATGCGATGCCTACGATGAAGAGATGGCCGACAAAGAACTACGTGTAGTACTTCGCATCAATCCGCAGATAGCCCCGATCAAAGTGGCCATTTTACCTCTCAGCCGCAACGCAAAATTGCTGCCCATGTCGAAGGATGTCTCAGCCACGCTGAGGCCGCATTTTATGACGCAGTACGATGATGCGCAGAGCATCGGCAGGCGCTATCGCAGGCAGGACGAGATAGGCACGCCCTATTGTGTGACCATCGACTTCCAGTCGCTGGATGACAACCAGGTAACTATCCGTGAGCGTGACAGTATGCAGCAGTCCAGGGTGCCTGTGGCGGAACTCCTGGGGATTTTGAAAGACAAATTTGGATTCTAATGAGTAATAAACGCACTGGTGAAAAGACGCAGGGCAAGGTTGCCAGCCGGATCGAGAAGATCAGGATCCGTTTCGGTATCAGGGATAAGATACTCATATCGTTCCTGGCCCTTTCTCTGATCTCTGTTGGGATCATCAGCTCCCTGGCGCTGCGATATATCGGCTCCGTGGGTACGCTGACCAAGGAATACAGCGTCTCCATGGGGGAAACGGTCATGTCCGTCTCCATAGCGGCGCTGGAGGACCAGGGCAGGAGGACCATTTATCAGAAAGCCTCCGATGTTGCCAAGGATATATATTTCTATTTACAGCTCCACCCCAACCTGGACCAGGCCGCGCTTATGCAGAATCAGGAGCTGAACGCCATCGCGGTAGAGAAGGTGGGCAGGACGGGAAATACCAGGGTCTATGACAAGACAGGAAAGGTCATATTCGCCTCCAGTCCCAGCATCGTGGGGGCAAACCTGCGCCAGCTTGGCGGGGAGCCATCGTATTACTCGTCCATTTTCGAGCGCAGCCTGCTGGGGAGCGAAGCATCGGGCTATTACAAATACAAGGGGCCCAATGATACCGAGGAAAGGACCAAGTATATGTATACGGTGCCGGTGGAGTCATCTGACCTGATCGTGGCTGCCAATACGTACCTGGACGAGTTCTCCTCGGCGGCCGAGGAGACCAAGAGCAGGATCGCATCGGCTGTGGATGAAATGGGCAATCAGGTCGACAAACAGGCCAGAGAGGCCGAACTGATCTTTATTGCCGTAATCGTGGCCATGGTGGTGGTGGTGTCGGGCGTCTCGTTCCTGCTTTCGGAGACGATCACGAGGCCCATTATGGCGTTGACCAAGGGCTCGGAACATATCGCCAACGGCGAACTGAGCTACAGGTTCAATGTTAATACCGGGGATGAGATGCAGGTGCTGGCTGAGCAATTCAACGTGATGACCAGGGCTCTAAATGAGTCGTACACTAACCTTGAGCAGAAGGTAATCGAACGTACCGAAAAGGAGAGACAAAGGGCAGAGCAGCTCCGTACCATTAACGAGGTCAGCCGCAAGATCAGCTCCATTGTCAATCTGGATGAGTTGCTGGCCTATGTGGGCAATCTGCTTCGCCAGACCTTTCATTTTTACAATGTTAATATCTTCTTGTTCGAGCCGAGCTCGGGCAAGCTGATGCTTAAGACGCTGCATTTCAGCGGACAGAAAAACGTGATACCTGTGGGCGTGCCGCTGGAGATGGACGAGGAGGGCATAATCGGCAAGGCTGCCCGCACGGGTGAGTACGTACTGGTTAGCGACCTCAAGCTGGAGCCGGGCTTTAGAAAGCCTGAGAGCCTGGGCGAGACCATGTCCGAGCTGGCTGTGCCCGTGCGCATGGGTGGCAGGGTGTTGGGTGTGCTGGATATCGAAAGCACTGAAGTGGATGGCTTCGATGAGGCGGATGTATTTACTGCACAGACGCTGGCCGATCAGCTGGCGGTGGCTATCGACAATGCACGGCTTTACCAGGAAACGAGGTCTATGGCTGTTACCGAGGAACGCAACCGTATGGCCCGCGAGATACACGATACGCTGGCACAGGGATTCACCGGCATCATCCTGCAGCTGGAAGCTACAGAGCAGGCGCTGGGCGAAACCAGCGGAGATGTGCAGAAGCATCTGAACCAGGCGCGCAGCCTGGCCCGCAAGAGTTTGGCCGAGGCTCGCAGATCGGTGTGGAACCTGAGCCCGCAGGCGCTGGAACAACTTAAGCTGGATGAGGCTATTCAACATGAAGTGGAGAGGTTCCGCCATGACAATGGCATAGAGGCCATTTTCACACAGTATGGGGAGAAACGTGACATACCGCCTGATACCGGGACCGCCGTCTTTCGCATCTGTCAGGAGGCACTGGCCAATGTGGCCAAACATGCGCAGGCGACGCACGTGGATGTTTCCCTTAATTTTGAGGGCAAGGGAGTTGAACTGACGGTCAAGGATAACGGCGTGGGCTTTGAACCCGGTCCTGAAGGCAAGATCGGTAAAGCAGGCGGCTTCGGATTGATCAGCATGAGGGAGAGGGCGCTGGGGCAGAACGGCACATTTGAAGTGCAGAGTGGTAAGGGTGAGGGGACCGTTATCAGGGTGTCGATCCCTCTGACGTAGGAGGTGAAAGAGTGGAGCAAATAAAGATACTAGTTGTTGATGATCATGAGGTGGTCAGGGACGGGATCGTGGGTAACCTGGTGCGACAGCCGGATTTCGCCATCGTCGGCCAGGCCTCCAATGGGCTGGAGGCGGTACAGAGGGCGGCCGAGCTTTCCCCCGATATTATTTTAATGGATTTGCGCATGCCTGAGCTCGACGGCGTTGAGGCCATGATCAGGATCAAACAGGAGAATCCGGAGATCAAATTTATAGTTTTTACGACATATTCTGATGACGAGTACCTTTTCGCGGCCATTAAGGCCGGGGCCAAAGGCTACCTGTTGAAGGATGCCCCGCGCGAAGAGCTTTTTAAAGCCATACGGGCTGTTTCGCGCGGCGAATCGCTGATACAGCCGGTCTTTACCACCAAGGTACTGGATAAGCTGGCATCCGAGCTTTCCAGGAGAAGCACAGGCGCGGATGCCCTGTCCGACAGGGAGATCGAAGTTCTTGACCTTGTAGCCAAGGGCGTTTCCAACAAAGATATCGGCGATCAGCTCTCCATCACGCAGAGCACGGTTAAAACCCACGTAACCAGTATCTTCCAGAAATTGAACGTGACCACCCGCACTGAGGCTGTGACGACCGCGCTCAAGCGGGGCATTATACAGCTCTGATCATACTTTAGTATGATTTTGCCCGGTCGTTCGGATGGGTTTTACGGTCATCTTATGATGGTCGTAAAACCAACCTATATCCCGATTATATAAGCCCGGCTAATACGTTAGACTTACCCTGTGTCAATATAAATGGAAGTGAGTGCGTATTAATTTATTAAGGTGATAGATGGAAGAACGAATTAGAGTGCTGATTACAGACGATAACGAAGTAGTGCGTGAAGGGCTCAAGAGCATCTTCGAGGGGCACAAGGATATCGAGGTGGTAGGCCAGGCTGTCGACGGGCTGGACGCCCTGGAGAAAGCCGAGAAGCTGCAGCCCGATGTCATACTCATGGACGGACAGATGCCGCGCATGGACGGGCCGACTGCCATACGGGCCATCAAGAAGATCATGCCCGATGTTAAAATACTGTTCCTTACGGTATATGGCGATTACGCGGGCGACGCCCTGGCATCCGGCGCAAGCTGGTATTTGACCAAGGATTGCCGCAGGCAGGACCTGCTTGAGGCGATACGGGCGCTGGCACAGAGCGCGCGCCTGAAAGCCAAGCAGGCCGGTTAAATCACATAGCGGAAGCTGATATGAATCCCGCCCTGTACAAGGCGGGATTCATTTTTTCTACTGTTCTTACTTCTGGCGGGAAGCCTTTTCCTCTTCCACCAGGGCACGCCGGTCCACCTTTCCGCTGGCCAGCAGCGGAAGCAGCGGCCTGACCTCGAATTGCTTCGGCACCTTATAGTTGGCCAGGTGCTTTTTACACAGCTCGCGTATCTCTTCAACGTCGACGTTCTTGCCCGGCACCGGCATGATATAGGCCTTGCCCACCTCCTGCCAGGTCTCGTCCGGTATGGGAATGACCGTGACAAAGGCTATGCCGGGATATTGCTCGATGACAGCCTCGATCTCGCGCGGATAAACGTTGTAGCCGCCCGATTTGAACATCTCCTTGGTGCGCCCTACGATCTTGATATAGCCCCGGTCATCCATGGTGGCCAGGTCGCCCGATTTCAGCCAGCCGTCCCGTGTAATTGTCTCGGCCGTGGCCTCGGGACGGTTCCAGTATCCTTTCATCACCAGATCGCCTTTCATCCATATCTCGCCCACTTCACCCCGGCCGACCTCCTTACCTTTGCCGTCCATCAGTTTTATTTTGAATGGAGGATAGCATTTACCGGCCGTCTGAATGAGGTCATCCATGGAGTCGCCCGGACTGGTGTAAGTAATGAATCCGGCGTTCTCGGTCTGGCCGTATCCGGTCATCAGGGTTGCTCCGGTCTTTGACAATCTTTTGACCATCGATTCCGGGGCCGCTGAGCCGGCCCAGATGATGGTCTTCAGGCCGGACAGGTCGTAGCTGTCGAAATCGGGCAGTGTGAATTGCAGCATGAACATGGCCGGCACCTGCCCCATAAAAGTGATTTTCTCCTCCTGTATCATCTTGAGAGTACCTGCCGGATCGAAGCGGTCCATCAGTACCATGGTGGCGCCCCAGTGCAGGCAGCCCATGACCAGCTCCACCGCGCAGGCGACGTGATTGATGGGAAAGTGAATAAGCGCCTTGCCCTCGCCGCGTTTGCTGTTGGGCGCCATAAAGCGCGCATTCTGGGCGGCGGCGCTGGCGATCATGTTCTTATGCGTCAGCAGAGCCCCCTTGGGCTTACCCGTGGTCCCCGAGGTATAAATAATCAAAGCCGGGTCATCCGCTTTCACCTCGGCTATGCGCTTCTTCAAGGCGGCGTCCAGGCTGCTGCGGTCTTTGCCCAGCTCCTGTTCCCAGTTCAGCATACCCTCCCAGGGATTGTCTATGATGACCAGTTGCTCCAGCTCGGGATTGGCTTCTTTGAGGGCGATCAGGTCGTCCTTATAATCGCGCATCAGGACATCGTAGTTTCTGACCGCGAATCCGATCTTGGGCTTGGCATCACCGACCATGTAAAGGAACTCGTCGCGCGTGTATCGCGGATTGAGTCCGAACCAGATTCCGCCCACCATGGCCGTAGCCATGTAGATGTACTCGAACTCGTCGCGCGCCGCGGAAAGCGTAAATACCCGGTCACCTTTTTTGACTCCCAGTTCGAGCAGCAGTTTCGCCACGCTGACCGTTCTCTCATAGAACGTTTTATATGAAATACGTCTATCCTTGAAGACCAGCGCCTCTCTATCGGGTGTTTCCTCCGCCCATTTCTTCACGTACTGCCAGACCAGTTTCTCTTTATCCATGGTCGCAACCTCCCGTTTATACTTTATATTTATGAACTGCGTAATATCACGCAGGCAAATCGAATTTGGGTACGCCGGCCTCGGTCTTGAATGAGGGTGGCCGTTTCTCTATCGATGCCTTGATGCCCTCCTGCAGGTCCGGGGATATCTGGTTCCTCTCCCACAGCTCGGACTCAAAGAGGTAGAGGTCGGACATGCGGGCTACCGAGGCCGCGTTTACCTGCTTCTTGCAGATGCGTATGGCCAGCGGACCCCTGCGCATGATTTTATCCGCAAGTTCGTAGCTGGCTGGAATCAGTTTTTCGGGAGGCACGACCTTGTTGACCATGCCTATCCTGAAAGCTTCGTCGGCGTTAACCGGGTCACATGTCATGATGAATTCTTTGGCGCGTGAGGGTCCCAACAGGGCTACCAGCCGGGGAGTTGACCCCCAGCTCAGGAATACGCCGAGGCCGGTCTCGGGAACACCCAGCCGGGCGTTATCGGCCATTATGCGGAAGTCGCAGTTCATGGCGATACACAGCCCACCTCCCATGGCGGGACCGTTGATAGCGGCTATGGTAACCTGCTCCAGGTTCTCGATATCCGACATCAGGTCCAGGAAGAACAGTTGCCAGATCCTTTCGTTGGGCATCTCCTTCTGGGACATATGCTGGGTCAACGCGTCTACACGCAGGTCGAAGCCGGCTGAAAATGCCCGACCGGCTCCCGTGAAGATGATCACCCTTGTCTCGAGGTCATATCTGAACTCGGCCATGAGGTCCCTCAGGTCCAGAAATAGACGGGTGCTGAGTGTATTCAACTTGTCGGGACGGTTGAACGTAACCAGCGCTATACCGTCCTTTTTTTCTACCAGCAGGGTTTCATATGCCATTAGCCACTCCTCTTAAACGTCTGTCAATAATTTGAACTGGATCACATCCACTATGCCCATATCGGTAAGGCGCAGCTCGGGTATGACCGGCAGCGCTATGAAGGACAGCAGGGCAAAGGGCGCCGGTGGCAGCTTGCCCAGGCCGGCAGCCACTCGTTCAAGGGACTCGAATTGAGCGGAGACCTCCTCCGCCGGGTCGGGCGAAAGCAGCCCGCAGATAGGCAGCGGCAACCTGGCTATGGGCTTCCCGTCGCGACAGACCACTAATCCGCCCTGCATCTCCCTGACGGCCTCAACCGCCGCCATGATGTCTTGATCGCTGACGCCGACCGCCACGATATTGTGCGAATCATGGGCTACGGTGGATGCGATGGCGCCCTCTTTAAGGCCGAATCCCCGCACGATGCCCAGTCCGATATTGCCGGTGGCCCTGTGCCTTTCCACCACCACGGCTTTAAGCAGGTCACGTGCAGTGTCGGGCTGGAATTTGCCCCGCCCTATTTTCACCATCTGTTTCCTGGTTACTATCTGGCCGGGCACGATCTCGATAACGGGGAAAAGATCGTTCCTGGCCACCAGTTCCAGCGCTGCCGGCTTGAACGGTTTATAGTTGACCGATTTCATCAGATGAGACGGTGTTTTTACGGAGGCGCTGCCCAGGTACCTTCCTCCCTGCGCAGCCAGCTTTCCGTTATAGAAGACCCTGTCTATATCCATCTTTTCCAGGTTGTTAATAGTCACCAGGTTGGCTCTGCTGCCCGGCGCGATGCGGCCCAGGTCGTGCAGTCGGAAGTACTCGGCGGGGTTGAGCGTAACCAGTTGTATGGCCCTGATAGGATCCAATCCCATTGCAATAGCCCTTCTTACCACTGCGTCTACATCCCCATCCCGCAGCAGATCTGAGCAGCTGCGGTCGTCCACCACGAACATGCACCTGTGCCAGGTCTTGTCGGTGATCAGCCAGATCAGCTCTTCCAGGTTCTTCTCGGATGTGCCTTCCCTGATCATCAGGTAGAGGCCGCGGGAGAGCTTTTCCCTGCTCTCCTCAAGCTCTGAGTTCTCGTGGTCGGAGTAGATGCCGGCGGATACATAGGCATTCAGCGGCTTCCCCCTCAGTCCGGGAGCGTGCCCGGCGATCACATGGCCGGCAGCGGCATCTATTTCATCTATCACCGGCTGAAAGGCGTTGATTACGCCCGGATAGTTCATCATCTCCCCCAGGCCGATGTTGTTCTTCCATTTGAGCAGCCGCCTGATATCGGATGCTGCGATCGAGGCGCCGGACGTTTCCATGTGTGTGGCAGGCACGCAGGACGCAGCCTGGAAAAAGAAATCCAGCGGCAGGCTTCGCGCGCAGTTCATGACGAACCGGATGCCCGCTATGCCGGAGACGTTGGTAATCTCGTGGAGGTCTGTAGAAATGGAGGTTACTCCGTGCGGCACTACGGTTCGAGCGTAATGAGCCGGATGCAGCATCGAGCTTTCTATGTGGATGTGGCCGTTGATGAATCCCGGCGACAGGAAAGCGCCCTTGAGGTCGATGACTTCGCCAGCCTCAGTATAGTCACCTATCCCGGCGATGCGTCCGCCATATACGGCGACGCTGCTTTCTTCGATGCTGCTGGTAAAAACGTTGACGATGCTGGCGTTTTTTAACAGCAGGTCGGCCGGCCTGTCACCCCGTGCCACCGCTATTAAGTCTGGCAGGTTCATATTCCCTCAATCACTCAATATAGCAGATATCCGGCAGGTTGCGGTACTTCTCGTTCCAGTCGATACCGTAGCCGACGATGAATCTATCGGGCACGGTAAATCCCAGGTAGTCGATTTTAACATCTACCTTGCGGCGGGACGGCTTTTCGGTCAGGGCGCACAGGGCGGCCGAAGCCGGCCTTTTACTCCTGATGTAGCGAAGGAAATGGGCGGTGGTCAGCCCTGTGTCTATGATATCCTCCACTACGATGATGTGGCGTCCCTCGACCTGCAGGTTCAGCTTCCCGGAAATCCTGATTTTGCCCGAGGACTCGGTGCCGCTGCCATAGCTGGACAACCGCACGAAATCGACCTCCAGCGGCATATCCAGCCTGCGCACCAGGTCCGCCATGAAAACAAAGGACCCCTTGAGTATACCAATGAGAAGAGGATTCTTACGCCGGTATTCACTCCTTATCTCAGAGGCCAGCCTCTGTATGGCGCTGTCTATCTCTTCGCTCGTTATGAGCGTTTTGAGCTTGGATGGCATACTGGGATTATAGCTACACAACCGGCCTTTGTCTATTTGATGCCCGGGGCGGTCATAGCTTGGTGACCAGCTTTTTTACAGCGCGGTTGAGACCTTCCAGGGACAGGTTGTACATGGGGAAGAGCTTGGCGATGATCTGCACCGTGGGGTAGCTGCGCAGCACGGACGTCTCGGGATTGAGCCAGACAACATGACTGAAGTGAGACTTGAACTGCTTGAGCCTGTCGACGCCGGCGTGCTTCTGATACCCATGGAAATAGAGGTCGCCGAAGCGGTCCATCAGCTCTGAATAGGCCATACAGGCATCGCCAACAAAGATCACCTTGTAATCGGGCTCCAGCACTTTCAACAGGTGCTCGATAGGCTCCCCCTTGCGCTGCTGGATATCGTTGTAGAGCACATCGTAGGGGCAGTTGTGGAAGTAATAGTATTTGAATGAGCGGAAATGGCTGAGGGAGTTGGCGGCTGAAAAAAGCTGGCTGCAGAGGTCTGCGTACGGCTCCATGGACCCGCCCGCATCCATGATGAGCAACAGCTTGATACTGTTCTTGCGGGGGCGCTTCCATTTGAACTCGAGTTCGCCGGCGTTCTTGCACGTAGCGTCGATGGTTCGGTCCAGGTCCAGCTCGTCCTCGGGGCCGGTGCGGTTCAGCTGCCGGAGTTGTTTTAAAGCGACTTTCATCTGGCGAATGTCCAGTGTAACGTCGTCTCTGTAGTTGCGGAAATACCTCAGTTCGGCGATACGGACCGCGCTGCGCATTCCTCCCGGGCCGCCCACCAGCATGCCCTGGGGATTTTTGCCCGAGTGGCCGAAAGGCGATGTGCCGCCGGTACCGATCCAGTAATTGCCCCCGTCATGCCGCTCAGTCTGCTCCTTAAGACGCTTCTCGAACTCCCTGAGCAATTCCTCCAGGTCCATCTTGTCGATGGCTGCCAGTTCCTCCGGCGTCAGCTGCGGCCTGTTCCTGGGGTCCATCAGCCACTGAACCAGCTCTTCGGTGACCTCGAAAGAAGGAGCTATGCCCCCGAAATATTCCTGAAAGGCTACGTCGTACTGGTCGAAATGGGTCTCGCTCTTAACCAGTATAGCGCGAGCCAGGTAGTAGAAGTCGCTCATGTTGTGGATGAGGCGCTTGTCGAGTGCCTCCATCAGGATCATCCATTCGTTGATGGAGACAGGGACCTTCTTGTCCTTGAGCGTATAGAAAAAAGGAGTAAACATAGCCCGTTTTAATAAAGGCGGATGGACTTAATTACCGGATATATTGTAGCCGCGTATTTGCGCCTTCTTCTTTACGTGGTGCGTCACGTAGAAATCGATATCGTTTTCCTTCTTAATAAGCGTGCCCAGGAAAGGTATCTCACCGTCCTTGATTTTTCCGTCCAGGCCGCTGGCCATGAGGGCTTGTATCCAGTCGATCAATTCGCTGGTGGAGGGCTTTTTACGGAAGTCGTCGATCTTACGCAAAGTATAGAAGGTCTCCAGCGCTTCCTTGAGCAGAGCGCTCTTGATGTCCGGGAAGTGCACCTTGACTATCTCCTCCATCAGCGCCGGCTCCGGGAACTCAATGTAGTGGAAGATGCAGCGGCGGAGGAAGGCGTCGGGCAGCTCCTTCTCATTGTTGCTCGTAATGATGACGATGGGGCGGTGCTTGGCCGAGATGGTCTCGTCCGTCTCCGGAATGTAGAAGCTCATCTCATCCAGCTCGTTGAGCAGGTCGTTGGGGAACTCCAGGTCGGCCTTGTCTACCTCGTCGATCAGCAGTACTACCTGTTCGGGAGCGGTAAAGGACTGCCCCAGCTTTCCCAGCTTGATATAGTGCTTGATATTGGAGACATCCTTGCCGCCGAACCGGCTGTCGTTAAGCCTTTGCACGGTATCGTAAACATACAGGCCTTCGACTGCCTTGGTGGTGGATTTGATATGCCAGCGGATCAACGGCTTGCCCAGTGAAACCGATATACTGTGGGAGAGAAGCGTCTTGCCAGTGCCCGGCTCGCCCCTCACAAGCAACGGCCTTTTAAGCACGATGGACACGTTAACGGCATTTTTAAGCGCATCCGAGATGACGTAATCGACCGATCCCTTGAATTTTTCAAACTGGTCCTGTTTCATGATCTTTCCTCCGGGGGCATCGTAATTTACATTTAAACCCCCCGGTTGGCATGACCGGAGGGCTTGGTGATGTAATGCTGAATTTATTCCGATAAAAATTTTAGGTTAATGGTCGCTTAAAAGCAAGTAATGTTGGTTTTTCCGTCAAATTCGCCGGATCGATCTAAAAGCAGGGAAAATTGAATATAATTCGCCGCCGCGCATGATATAATCACAGATTGATACCGGAGCGGCTAATGAGAGTATACAAAATTGTGTTCAAACCTTCGGGGCGGAGCGTTTCATGCAGCGCAGGGACTGATATTCTCAGTTGCTGCCGCGAAAATAAGATAAAAATAGCCAGCGTCTGTGGTGGGCAGGGCAAGTGCCGCTCCTGCAAGGTGCGTATCGAGAAGGGAATTGCCGGCGCGCCGACGCCGGGTGAAATAAAGAAATTATCGCATGATGAATTGGGACGCGGTTGGCGACTGTCCTGCCAGGCTAAGCCCGCCGGCGATCTGATCGTTTACCTGCCTCCCGAGAAGAGCCTGACTTCAACACCCGCATTCAAAGAAGAGCTATTAGCCAGGGTGGTTCCTGATCGCAGGAGAAGGCGTCCCGGCGAGAACTATGGAGTTGCTGTCGATCTGGGGACGACCAAGATAGCGGGATACCTGGTCGACCTTTCCGACGGTTGTATTCTGAGCAGTTGTGCCGTGGCCAATCCCCAGTCTGTTTACGGAGACGACGTGATCAGCCGCATCACGTACGCCATGAGCTCACCTGCCAGCGGCAAAAAGCTGCAGAAAAAGGCCACTGTAGCGATTGATGGCCTGATACAGGAGCTGTCCGGAACGGCGGATTGTACGCCCGGGGCGATAGTTAAGGCAGCCATCTGCGGCAATACAGCGATGCACCACCTGCTTTTGGGATTGCCGGTCGAACAGCTTGCGCGTGCGCCATATCTTCCTTGGACGAAGGCACCCGTAAAGATCGGCGCAAACGAACTGGGGCTCAAATCGGCGGCGGATGCCGAAGTATATCTGCTTCCTAATATAGGAGGATATGTGGGTGGCGACCATGTGGCGGTACTGGCGGCAACGGAAGCCGGTGATATCAGGGCGGCAACTCTTATCATCGATATCGGCACTAATACTGAGATATCCCTGGCGGCCGGCGGCAATATTACCAGCGTCTCCTGTGCCTCAGGTCCGGCCTTCGAAGGGGGACATATAAAACATGGTATGAAAGCTTCGCCCGGGGCGATCGACAGGGTCGTTATAAAGGACGGCAGGATCAGGTACGGGACTGTCGGAGGTTATCCGCCGGTCGGTATCTGCGGTTCCGGTATGCTCGACGCAGTGGCGCAGATGGCCGGTGCCGGCATCATCGACTCCGGCGGCAGGATGAACAGGGGACATCCTCTTACCCGGGTGAACGGTGGGATGTCAGAGGTATTGATCGCCGGCGGTGATAGTTCGGCCGATGGTGACGATATCGTTATAACACAGGGAGACATACGGGAGCTTCAGTTGGCCAAGGCGGCCATACGCACCGGCATCAACGTTTTGCTGTTGTCCGCGGATATGGCCGCACAGGATATCCGGCGCATAATCATCGCCGGAACGTTCGGGAACTACATCGATATAAAAAGCGCGATCAGGGTGGGTATGCTGCCTGACCTGCCGTTAAGGCGTTTCAGGCAGGTCGGCAATGCGGCCGGCGCGGGAGCTTGCATGGTACTGATATCCACCGCAGCGCGTAAAAAGGCCGAAGCGATGGCGAGCCGGGTGAAGTACCTGGAGCTTGCTGACAGGCCCGATTTCATGGGATTGTATGTCGAAGCGCTTAACATCTCTGGTTCGGTGCGCGATATAGAGGACGTGAAGCGCGATTAAAGGATAAAATGGGAGCTGCTGATAACAGGGAGGTAATGTGTGAAGGCTGAGAATATTGTGCTCGAAACCGTCAGGGAATTATGGCCTGTGCCAACTCCCAGGGATATGAATAGCCGCGAAGTTGTTCGGCGGTCAATTGAATTTTCAGATCCGCCACGTATACCATACCATTTTCAATATAACCCGGCGGCAACCGATATTATCGTTGTAGGCCCGCTGGATTTTGCCGCAACCAGCAGGAAAGCCCCGGTCGGGTCAACATATGTCGATCAATGGGGCGTCACCTGGGAGGTTAGCGGCCGCTGGTGGGACCATGCCATAAAGCATCCCCTGACGGACCTGAAGCATATTGCAAGCTACCGCATGCCTGACATGATCACGCCTATCTCCAAGATGAAGTGGGCCACAGGCCTGGCCTGTCGTGCCGGCAAATATGTCATGGGCCTCGATTCGGTGATGATGTTTGAGACCATGCGGTCGCTGATAGGATTCGAAAGCCTCATGATGGCGCCTTATGACCAACCGGACGGCCTTCACAGTCTGCTGGAAAGGTTGACCGAACTTACCATCGATTGCATCAAGACGTATGCCTCAATGGGAACGGTAAATGCCCTATTACACTATGAGGACTGGGGTTTGCAGACATCGCTGCAGATGAAAATCGCTACCTTCCGGGAGCATTATAAGCCCTTTTATAAGAGGATCATCGATGCCTGCCACGATAACGGCATGCACTTTATCTGGCACAACTGCGGCTACATTGTGGACATGTTTCCGGATATGATCGAGCTAAAGGTCGATGTACTACAACTCGACCAGCCGCGTCTGATGGGGCACCGGAAGCTCATAGACCTGCTGGGCGGCAAGATCTGCATGTGGAACTGCGTGGATATCCAGTGGAGCACGATGGAAGGAAGGACCGACGATGATCTGCGGCAGGAAGTGGCTGATATGACGCGTATATACGACGTCAAGGGGCACAAGGGTGGTTTCATCGCCCGGCATTATCCACAGCCCTGGGATATTAATCTGTCGAAAGCCAGGCAGCGGCTTATTTACGACGCATACATGCAAAACGGCTGCCGCGCCCTGTAGCGCCGGCAGGTTAACATGGCTAGACTCAGTGTAATTCGGGAGGACGTATATGGAGATCGGCAATCACTGGGACGAGATAATCAAGATATTTGAGGAAGCATACAAGAGCTGTTTCCACTACTCCGTGGCTACGGTAAATCCGGATGGTTCACCGCATATCACGCCCATCGGAGGACTCTTCCTCAGAGAAGATAAAACGGGTTTTTATTTCGAGGAATTTCCGTCCCGGCTGCCCGACAATCTTAAGAAGAATCCACGTGTTTGTGTGATGGCGATAAACGCCGATAAGCTGTTCTGGGGCAAGGCATTGATGGACGGCAGATTCCCTTCGCCGCCGGGTGTCAGGCTGCTGGGGAAAGCCGGTGCGGTCAGGGAGGGAACGAAGCAGGAGATCGATTTGTGGCAGAAGAAGGTCGGTTTTACCCGTGCGCTGAAAGGCTACAAACTGATGTGGGAAGGCATGCATCATGTACGTGACATAATATTCGACTCCTACGAGCCTATTTATCTGGGTGATATGATGGCCGGCCTGGAATAGAGCGGTGATATAATTTCCCTGTAAATGATTAGCAAGAAAAAAGGAAAAGTAATTGTAGGGATGAGCGGAGGAATCGATTCATCGGTGGCTGCCGCTCTGCTGGTCAATCAGGGCTACCGGGTCACCGGCGTGACCATGAAGACCTGGGCGGGTGGCGCGGCGCCGGTCAAGGCCAGACACGGATGCTATGGGCCGGGGGAAGAAGATGATATCGAGGACGCCAGGAAGGTGGCGAAGAAACTCGGGATAGATTACCACGTTATCGACCTGGCTGCGGAATATAAAACCGAGGTGCTGGACTACTTCTGCCGCGAGTACAAATGCGGCAGGACCCCCAACCCCTGCCTGGTATGCAACAGCCGGATTAAGTTCGGCAGGCTTCTGGATGCGGCCGGCGAAAGTGGGATCGAGTTCGATTATTTTGCTACCGGACATTACGCGCGTTGTGAACGTGACTTAATTAACGGCCGTTATCTACTAAAAAAAGGGAAGGATCAGCGCAAGGACCAGTCCTATTTTTTGGCGTTCCTGAAGCAGGAACAGCTTGCCAGGATATTATTCCCGCTGGGCGACCACACAAAGGATGAAGCCAGGGCGATAGCCTCTGCCCTGGGGTTGGATATTAAGAACAAGCCAGAGAGCCAGGATTTTATCGGTTTTGATTACCACATGATACTGGAAGATATGACGCCCGGACCCATAACCGATTCCACGGGAAAACGTCTGGGAACACATCGGGGCCTGGGATTATACACAGTAGGACAGCGTAAGGGCCTTGACCTGAGCGGCGGCCCTTATTATGTGACGGATATCGATGCTGAAACCAATACTGTCATCGTGGGCAGAAAGGAAGAGCTGCTCAGGAGCAATCTGGTGGCATCCCGGCTTAACTGGATAGCCATAGAAAGGCCCCATGCATCGATGAAATTGACCGCCAAGATAAGGTACCAGCACGCGGGCGCCGAAGCCGAAGTTGTTTCACTGGACATGGACAGGGTGGAAGTGAGATTCTCCGTCCCACAATCAGCCATAGCTCCGGGACAGGCCATAGTCTTTTATGACGGGCCCACCGTTATCGGCGCAGGGACAATAAACAGCTAAGCGCATCCGGTTGATCACGGATGATCAGGCCGGAAAGCAGCAGATGAATCCACACACCTTCTAATCTTTTGACAACCCCCTTTCTCTTATGTTATTCTCTATAAAGTCTATAAAATTAGTGAACATTATAAAAAAGCGGAGATACAGATGAAGATATCAACGAAAGGAAGATATGCTACCAGGGCGATGCTGGACCTGGCGCTGCACTACGGAAAAGCCCCTGTGCTGTTGAAGGACATTTCGGCCAGGCAGGGAATATCTTTGCGTTACCTCGAGCAGATCGTGTCCCCGCTGATCGCCGCCAAATTGATTAACAGTACCCGCGGGCCAAAAGGTGGAGTTAATCTGGCTAAACCGCCACGGAAAATCAAGCTCCTCGATATCATACAGGTCCTGGAAGGACCCATAGCTCCGGTGGACTGTGTGGAGAATCCCGGCATCTGTACGCGCGCACCATCGTGCGCGGCGCGCGATGTCTGGTCGGACTTAGCCAGAGCCATGCACGGGGTGCTGGAATCTACCACCCTTGAGGACCTGGTTGAACGCCAGTCTAAAAAGGAAACTGGTAAGGAATTACTCTATTCAATCTAACAAATGATTCAGGAGAAATAAATTGGTTACGCAATTGAAAATAGATAAAGTCAAGTTTAAAACGATCGAGATACCCAGGTTGACACGCGGTATCGCCAATAACTCGCTCGAGCTGATCGGCAATACGCCGCTGGTTCGCCTCAACAAGATCGCAGATGGTGCAAAGGCCGAGGTGGTGGCAAAGCTGGAATCTTTCAATCCGCTCAGCAGCCTCAAGGACCGCATTGGCGTTTCCATGATTCTGGCTGCCGAAGAGAAAGGGGCCATTAAAAAGGATACTGTTCTGATAGAGCCGACCAGTGGAAATACAGGCATAGCGCTGGCTTTTGTGGCTGCCACACGCGGATACAAGCTTATACTGACCATGCCCGACTCTGTATCGATTGAACGAAGGCAACTCCTGGCGATCTTCGGGGCCGAGCTGGTGCTTACTCCCGGAGCGCAGGGTATGCCGGCGGCGGTGGCGAAAGCGGAAGATCTGGCAGCTGAAAATAAGAATTATCTGCTGCTGCAACAGTTCAAGAACGAGGCCAATACTGCCATACACAGGGTGACCACCGCTGAGGAGATCTGGCGTGACACGGATGGCAAAGTGGACGCAGTCGTGGCCGGTGTCGGCACGGGCGGCACCATCACCGGTATTGCGGAGGTTATCAAGGCAAAGAAGCCCGGATTCAAGGCTATTGCCGTCGAGCCCGAGTCCTCACCGGTTCTTTCCTGCGGTAAACCCGGCCCCAATAAGATTCAGGGGATCGGGGCGGGCTTTGTGCCCGATATCTTGAGAACAGATCTCCTGGACGAGATAATCCTGGTCAAGCATGAAGATGCGGGTAACGTGGCCAGGCGTCTGGCCAGGGAGGAGGGGATCCTGGTTGGTATATCATCGGGCGCTGCCGCATGGGCAGCCCTGCAGGTCGCCAAACGGCCCGAATATGCGGGCAAACTGATAGTGGTGATACTGCCTGATACGGGCGAACGTTACCTCTCGACCTGGCTGTTTCAGGATATGTGATAGCGGGCTGATAACCCGCCATTCGACATAAACGCCAAAGCGGACATTTATGCCCCCTTTGTTTACAGTATCGAAATTAATTGGAGAATCAAATGACAGATTATAAACTGGATACTATTGCTTTACACGTCGGGCAGGAAACTGCCGACCCGGCCACCGGCGCACGTGCTGTTCCTATTTACCAGACTACGTCATACGTGTTCAAGGATACTGATCACGCTGCCAATCTGTTTGCCCTCAGGGAGTTGGGCAATATATACACCCGGATGATGAACCCGACCAATGACGTCTTCGAGCGCCGGATTGCGGCTATAGAAGGCGGCAACAGCGCGCTGGCGGCATCGTCGGGGCAGGCGGCGGAGACCTTTGCCATCCTCAATATAACCGAGCCGGGCGATGAGATCGTGTCCGCCGACAACCTCTACGGCGGCACCTATCAGCTTTTTCATTATACCTTGCCCAAGCTGGGAAGGACCGTAAAATTCGTTGACTCAGCTAAAACGGAGGGGTTTCGCAAGGCCATTACCAGCAAAACCAGGGCCATCTATGCTGAAGCACTGGGAAATCCCAAGCTGGATGTCCCGGATTTCGAGACTATTGCCAACATTGCACATGAGGCCGGCATTCCTTTCATCGTGGACAATACGGTCGGCGTTGGTCTGATACAACCAATTAAATACGGAGCCGACATAGTTGTCCTTTCGGCCACCAAGTTCGTCGGTGGGCATGGTACTTCCGTTGGAGGCGCTATCGTGGACTCGGGCAAGTTCGCCTGGAACAACGGCAAGTTCCCCGGGTTCACGGAGCCCGACCCGAGCTACCACGGGCTGAAATTCTGGGATACATTCGGTAATTTTGCCGATATGGGGAACGTTGCCTTCACCTTCAAAGCGCGTGTGCAGTGGTTGAGGGATGCGGGTTTTGTGATCAGCCCCTTCAACTCATGGCTTTTCCTGCAGGGGCTGGAAACACTGCCCTTGAGACAGAGAAAACATTCTGAGAATGCTCTGGCTGTGGCTAAATTCCTCAAAGCGCATCCGCTGGTATCATGGGTCAATTATCCCGGTCTGGAAGACCATCCGTCGCATAAGCTGGCTAAAAAATACTTCAACGGCCATTACGGTGCGCTGGCCGGATTCGGCATCAAGGGAGGACTGGATGCGGGCAGGAGATTCATCAATTCGGTGAAGCTGCTCTCTCACCTGGCCAACATCGGAGATGCCAAGACGCTGGTTATTCACCCTGCCTCCACCACCCACTCGCAGCTGACCAAGGAAGAGCTGTTGACAACGGGTGTGACAGAGGACTATATCAGGCTATCTATAGGGCTTGAGGATGTCGAAGATATCAAAGAAGATATCGATAAGGCCTTAAAAGTCGCTGTTAAAGGCAACTGAAAAATACGAGGACTTCATGTTGAAAGCAGGCAAAGATACAGGGATCGTGGAGACCAGGTTTTTAACCTTTGCCGGGCCGCCGGAAGAGCTGGTGCTCGAATCCGGCGAAAGGCTGGGGCCGGTCACGCTTGCCTACGAGACCTACGGCAAACTCGATAAGGACAGGGCGAATGCCATATTGGTGTTCCATGCGCTTTCGGGAGATGCGCATGCGGCCGGTTATCACGAAGGTGATGAACGGCCGGGCTGGTGGGACAACATGATAGGTCCGGGTAAAGCTTTCGATACGGATAAATATTTCGTTATCTGTTCAAACGTGATCGGCGGTTGCCGGGGTTCGACCGGTCCTGCGAGTGAAAATCCGCGGACCGGCCGGCCCTACGGCCTCGATTTTCCACTGATATCGGTGAGGGACATGGTGGATGCGCAGGCAAAATTGATCGATCACCTGGGCATAGAGAAATTGCTCTGTGCGACAGGTGGCTCAATGGGTGGAATGCAGGCGCTGCAGTGGGCGGTATCCTATCCTGAACGCGTCCGCTCTGCGATACCTGTTGCCACGGCTGCCCGTCACTCACCGCAACAGATAGCCTTCAATGAAGTCGGCCGGCAGGCCATCATGGCCGATCCCAACTGGAACGGCGGCGATTATTACGGCGGGACGTCGCCTACGAGAGGGCTTTCCGTGGCAAGGATGGTCGGGCATATCACATATATGAGCGACGAGTCGATGGCCGACAAGTTCGGACGTCGCTTCAAGGACCGTGTGAAAGGCGCCAAATTCGAGCCGGATTTTGAAGTGGAGGGCTACCTGCAGTATCGCGGTGATAACTTCGTCAGGCGTTTCGATGCCAACTCCTATCTTTACATAACCAAGGCACTCGACTATTTCGATCTCGACAATGGGAAGGGGCTGGAAAACGTACTGAGGGGAATCAGGACTAAATTCCTGGTGATAGCCTTTAAATCCGACTGGCTCTACCCTGCCTACCAGTCGCGCGAGATCGTCAAGGCCTGCAAACTGGCCGGGGTGGACTCTACTTACTGCGAACTGAATTCAAACTACGGCCACGATGCGTTTTTACTCGAGACCGCTGAACAGGAATACCTGGTAAAGCATTTCATCGCCAATGTCCGCGAAAATAACGGGAACGGGCGCACATGAACAACACTAAACCGGGAGACAGCAGGCTGGATCATCGCATAATAACCGGATGGGTCAGCGAGGGCGCCTCCGTGCTTGAGTTGGGCTGCGGTGCGGGGGAGCTGCTGCAGATGCTAAGCCGGCAAAAACGGGCCAGCGTCAGCGGTATCGAAATCGACGAGAGCTATATTTTCTCCTGCGTTGCCCGCGGACTGAGCGTGGCCCATCAGGATATCGATGACGGACTGTCGGAATATGCCGACAGGGCTTTCGATTATGTGATCATAAACCAGTGCTTGCAGGAGCTGCGCAAGCCGCATGTGGCATTGTCCGAGGCCGTACGTGTGGGGCGTAAGGTCATCGTGGGATTTCCCAATTTTGCGCATTACAGCGCCCGTGTTCAAATGGCCCTGCAGGGCAGGGCGCCCGTGACGCCGGCCCTGCCTTATCAGTGGTATGATACGCCCAACCTGCACTTTTTAAGCATCAGGGATTTCGTGCTATATTGCGCAAAGAACAGGCTGAGCATCGAACGGAAGGCTTTTCTGAACAACAAAGGCGTGGTCCGATGCTGGCCCAACCTGCTGGCGGGATCGGCTCTCTTCCAGATAAGCCGAGATGGCCCTGCTTTGCTAAAATAGAGGGAATAATCCGGATCCGAGGATTGGTATGAAACACATTTACATGGACTACGCGGCTACCACACCCATGCTGCCTGAGGTGGCCGAAACGATGCAGCCTTATTTCAGCCGGAAGTTCGGCAACCCGTCCAGCATACACTCGATGGGGCAGGAGGCCAGGGATGCCGTTGACCAGGCCCGCTCAAAGGTTGCGGCCCTTATCGCGTGCAGGCCGGAGGAAGTGGTTTTTACCGGCGGTGGGACGGAGGCGGATAACCATGCCATAAAAGGGACCTGCCTGGCTAACAGGGAAAAGGGGAACCATATCATCACTACGTCCATCGAGCACCACGCCGTACTTAATACGTGTAATTACATGAGAAATCTGGGTTTCGACGTGACGGTGGTGCCCGTGGACAGGTACGGCTTGGTGGACCCGGGTGACATAAAGAAAAGTATAACTGCAAAGACGCTGCTGGTATCGGTCATGCATGCCAACAACGAGGTGGGCGCCATCCAGCCGATCGAAGAGATCGGCCGCATCACGCGACATGCCGGCGTATATTTTCACGTCGACGCGGTCCAGACGGCGGGGCACCTGCCCATAGATGTCGACAGGATGGGTATAGACCTGCTCTCAGCGTCGGCCCATAAGCTTTACGGACCCAAGGGTGTGGGCATGCTCTATGTGCGTGAAGGCACCCGTATGGTGCCGTTGCTGCATGGCGGCGAGCAGGAAAATGTGAGACGCGCCGGTACGGAGAACGTGCCCGGCATCGTCGGCTTCGGAACGGCCGCTGAGATTGTCCGAGCCTGGATGGGGGAAGAGGCGGACAGACTCTCGGGATATCGTGACCGGCTGATCGATTCCGTGCTGGGACGGGTGGCCGATGCTTACCTTAACGGCCACAGGACATCACGCTTGCCCAACAACGCCAATTTCAGCTTCGATTTTATCGAGGGGGAATCGATCTTGATGTATCTGGATGCCGAGGGTATCTGCGCTTCCACAGGGTCGGCCTGCAGCTCGACCAGTTCGGAGCCGTCCCATGTACTGACGGCCCTGGGCATACCGGTTGAGCGGGCACGCGGCTCGGTCAGGTTCACCCTGGGCAGATGGACATCAGGGGAGGATATTGATAAAGTTGTGGAGGCGTTACCACGCATCGTTGAGAAACTGCGCGCCATGTCGCCGTTGGTTAAGGAGAAGTGCGGCTGGATAGAATATTTATAAATGTAGCCGGCGAAACATAACAAAAGTGGGGAGGTTGAAAGATGACGGTTGAGAAGATGCTAAAAAATAGCCTGATCAGGGAAGACGCTGCCGATCCCCTGGTGATCAGAACGCTGATGGCCTCGGCCGCCGATGGTTTGGGCCGCGCTGTACAGGACATCGAGAGGCAGCCCGTCAGGTGCTTTGCTCAGGCCTATGATGCTGTCTATGATGCCTGCTGCGCCTATATGCGGTCTCGGGGCTATCGCACGGTGGCTGCGAGCGACCACGCGTCGGTGCTGGCTTTCTGCAAGCTGTTATTGCCCGAAGACGATGTCCGTGTCCTCAGAATATTCGAGGCGGCCGAGAAAAGAAGGCACAAGGAGATGTACAGCGGCAAGTATTCTATAGGGGCGGCGGAGGCGGCTGAACTGGTGGCCGGAGCGCGCCGGCTGATCGGGCAGTTACAGGGCCTTATAGTTACCCGGCGATGATATGGCGCTGGATCTCGCTGACCATTTCCAGTATGGTCAAGGCCCTGGCATCTCGGTAATACTTCATCACTAATTGTAATACCCCAATGTTATATAGAATATGACAATTTGTGTTGACAGGATATATAACAATATGTTATAAAAACGTTAGGATAGGTGTGGTCTAAGAGTAATAAAGGAGGCGTCATGGATTTCAAATTGACACAGGAACAACAAAATAAAAAGGGTGAATTTTACACTGTTTGCCGGGAGCTGAATGCGAAAAAACCTGATACATATCTCGGAATTGAAAGTATCTATACCTATGATGAATGCTGGGAATTTCACATGATCTGTGTAAAAAAGTTTGCTGAAAGAGGCTGGCTTGCCCTGGGGTGGCCCAAGGAATATGGCGGAAAAGGAGACATAATGGATAAGGTCTTATTCGCCGAAGCAAGGGGTTATTATGATCTCCCCGGGGTTGATATATTCGGTGTGGGCATGCTGGCGCCCACTCTTCTTGCAGCGGGCAGCGAGGAAATAAAGCAGGAGTTTTTACCCGGTATCGCATCCGGCAAAGTTTCCTGGTGTGAGCTGTGGAGCGAACCGAATGCAGGCTCCGATCTGGCGTCCTTGTCTGCGACCGCGATCCGGAAGGGAGATGAATTCATTGTCAATGGACAGAAGACCTGGAATACAGGGGCACACAAGGCTGACTGGGCATTCGGCGTATACAAGAGTAATCCAAACGGGAAAAAACATCATAATCTAACTTTTCTATTATTTGAGATGAAATCACAGGGGGTCTCGGTCAGGCCGCTATCTTACTTGAATGGTGATCATATTTATAACGAGGTTTACCTGGATGATGTACACGTCCCGGCCAAGAATATTGTGGGGGAGGAAAATGAAGGCTGGGCTGTAGTCAATGTACTGGCGGGATTTGAGCGCTCCAATATGGATTTAGTCATGGGATTGGTGAGGGGGTTGGAGCAAATCGTTAACTTCTGCAATGGGAAAAGACAAAATGGTAAGGAATTGTCAAAAAATCCCGTCATACGAAATCGGCTGGCTGGGATCGCATGTGAAATTGAAGCTGCCCGGATGCTGGCGTACCGTGTGGCAGATCAGCAGGCACGGGATGAAATGGGGCTTATGGATGCGGCGACAGTGAAAATATTTTCCAGTGAGCTTGGCGAAAAATTGACCACTGTCGCGATGGATGTCATAGGACCATACGGACCGGTGAAGCATTCTAAGTTCGCGGTAATGAATGGTGCCTGGGAGCATGCATGCGCGGCTAATTTTGTGCCGATCATATCCATGGGTACTAATGAGATCCAGCGCAATATCATCGCATGGTACGGGTTGGGTTTACCCAGGATGAAATAAGGGGAAGATTAATGACAAAGAGAGAGATTAAACGCAATTGCCACCTTTACCCCATGCCAATAGTAATGGTAGGCGCGCAGAAAAATGGAAAGCCCAATTTTATGACTGCAGCGTTTTGTGGGATGTTGAAAATACAACCGCCGGTTGTGGTGCTGGGACTTAATAAGGCGCATTTCACAACTGCCGGTATATTCGAGAATGGCACCTTCAGTGTAAATATCCCCTCAACCTCTATGCTGAAGGCAGTCGATTACTGCGGGCTCGTATCGGGACACACATATGATAAGTCGGGTCTGTTCAAAGTCTTTTACGGGAAGCTGGAAACTGCACCCATGATCGAAGAATGCCCGCTGACTATGGAATGCAAAAAGATGCAAACAGTGGACCTGGATTCGGATAGTGTATTCATCGGTGAGGTCATAGCGACTTATTGTGACGACAAGTATATGAACGGTACAATGCCGGATATAAGCAAATTGGATCCTATAATCTTCTCCGTGGGTGATACCAGCTACTGGAGCATAGGCAAGAATATAGGCAAGGCATGGAGCATTGGCAAGGACTATAAATAAGTTCCTATGGACAGTTCAAAGCAAGAGTTTTAATTAGGAGGAAATGAATGAAAATTAGTGAAGACACCTGGAGGCAGGTACAGAAACATCTGCGCTATACCGATGAGGAAATGAAAATATTCAGAGCAGATCCGAGGAATGAAGATGCTTTATCCAGAGGGGCTGCCATGCTCAACAAGACAATTATTGCAGAAGTACTGGAATCACACGGGTGCGATAGCGGGCACAAGGTCGGCGACAAGTTCTATTTTGATGGGCGTGGCATCAGCCTTTTGACCAGGCTGGGACCCAGCCGGATCTGTATTTTTGCACTGCATGCTATTACGCTTGCCATGCCTGCAGTGGCCGAGCTCTTCTATGCTGGAGTTGATCCCAACCAGATGAGATTCAGGCGTTTCGGTTGCCCTGACGTAGGTGTGAAATGTGGAGGCTGGGGGCATATTGTAATGGAAATAAAAATGGAGGACAGGAAAAGCACCGGGTAGAATCGTTAGAGCCTTGGTAGACGTAAACTGGCGTTTTCCTCGTTCCTATCTTCTGCAGTCGATTCTGTGAAAAAGTCAATTGGTTTGTTTAGCATTTGTGCGATCTCAATGAGAAGAGTGAGATTAAGTTTCCTCTTGCCCAATTCGTAGTTGGAGAGTGCCGACTGTGTGCATTTCAGCCTGGCGGCAAGCTCTAACTGCGTTAGCCCGCTTTCTTCCCTCGCCTGCTTTATTTTTCCTCCTATTTCACGGAGTCTCACGCCGGAATTTTATCACAATTTGTGAACGGACTCCAATAGTGTGAAATTAAAATATGACAATTTGTCTTGACAGCTTAATGACAAGATGTTATAAATTTATTTAAGTGATAACCACAATTGCGGGAGGGAATTAAGATGACGATAGCGACGCTGGAAACGAAGCAGCTCAAGGAGCTTTTGAATAAAGGCTGGATGACGCATGATGCAATGTGGTTTTACCACAGTTTTCTGGAGGTGGGGATTGAGAAGACCAACAAGATCAACAGGGCTGCGGTGAGGGCTATGGCGGCTGTTGAAATCAAGCGTATGAAAAAAGCCCTGGGCATTGCCGAGATAAAGACCTTCGATCAGTTGTTCGAGCTATTCGAGGCATCGATGTACATTGTGTCGGGCGATTTCATGAAGTATAAGTTCTATTGCCCCAGGCCGAATGTCATACATGGTGAGTGGGAATCCTGCTTCGCCTATGAGGGGATCAAGGCCCTGGGTGTAATCGACCGCTATGAGTGCGGTATCATGGACCGCATCGAGGCCTGGTGGGATGCGCTGGAGCTGCAATGGAAGGTCGAACCCAAAGTCACGGGTTGCATGATGCACACGGAGGGCAGATGCTACCGCGAATACACGTTTGTCTTCGAAGGATGAGGAAATGAAACAATGAACGTGCATTCTGAAATTTAGTAAAGCATACGGGAGAGGATAAATTATGCCGGAATCAAAAGGAAAAATAGGTTATTTCTGCTCTCTGGCGCCGACTGAAATCATCATGGCGGCGGGATTTAAACCTGTATGGGTAAAAGGTAGGGCGGAGATGACGGCAGCCGCCGATGCCCAGCTGTATCCCAACATGTGCCCCTATATTAAGAGCTTGTTTACAGATGCTGTGGAGGATGGCGGATCTGCCTTCGACGGGCTGGTCTTTGCGCGCTCCTGCGACGGCATGCGCCGCCTTTACGACGCGTGGAAGGCGTATATACCGTTCAAATTCGCATACATGCTGGAGGTTCCCAAGAACGTCGACGATCCGGCCGTCACGTATTATGCTTCGCAACTGCGCGACTTCGCTGTCCACCTGGGAAAGGCTTCTGGATCCGAGGTCACGGGACCGGCCCTGAAGAGGGCGATCAGGGACGCGAATAAGACAAGGGGTAAGATACGCGATTTCTATAGCCGTCAAAAGGTATCGCCGCTGCCGGTCGCCGGGAGCGAGCTTTTCAGCCTCGGCCTTGAGATGCTGCACGGTGATGATGGTGATGCGGCAGGCAGTACCGCGGCCTTACAAAAAAAAGCTGCCGGGTCAAGCGTATCAGCAAGAGGACGCGCAAAAATCCGTGTAATGATCTGCGGCAATGTGATGTCCAGGCCCGATATTTTTCAGATGATAGAGGGCAGCGGGGCCGAGGTACCGGTTGCCGACCTCTGCACCGGATTGAGGTCTTTCGAACGTGTCGTCGATGAAAAGGGCAGCGATCCATTCCTGTCGCTGGCAAACGCTTACCTCGGTGCGCCGCGCTGTTCGAGGACGGCTGCGCCGGCCGAGACATACGCCCGCATCAGTGACAACGTCAAGCAATACGGCGTAAACGGAGTGATACTGACCGCGCTGAAATTCTGCGACCAGCAGCTGTATGACATACCTTACCTCCTCAGGAGGCTGAATGAGGACGGCACACCCGTCCTTTTTGTAGAGAACGACTACGTTTTCACGGACAGGGACAGGATTAAAACCAGGATCGAAGCCTTCGTAGAAATGCTGGAAAGTTGAGGGATAGCGAAATGTTGAAAAAATATTATACGGAAATGAAGAGCGGCCTTGAGACTGCGTACCAGCAGAAGCCGCGCGCCTCGATAAAAATGACCATCCAGTTGGCCTCCATTTTTATAGAGGCTTATCGCGCTGAAAAAAATGTCATCTGGACCTCGTTTTATTCCTTCCCCATGGAGCTACTGGCGGCCTTCGACGTGGCGCCCTTCGACTTTGAGATAGCCGCCAACCTCTTGCCGACATTTGATGCCGATGTCGCAGTTGAGATCATGAACAAGGCTGAGGAGGCCGGCTACTCCACCGATATCTGTTCGTATCACAGGCTGGCCGCCGGGTGCAATATGCTGGGGTACATGCCCAGAGCCGACCTGTTGCTGTCATCGTCTTATTTCTGTGACGGCAAAGCCAAGACCAATAAGACGCTTGCAGACCATTACGGCAGGGAAGCCATATCGCTGGATATTCCAAATAAGATCAGCCGGGAGTCGGTCGATTACGTGGCCGCCCAGTTGCGCCATATCGCCGGCAAGATCGAGGAAGTTACAGGGCAGAGATTCGACCTTGACCGCCTGCGGGGATGTATCCGTGTGTCCAACCGCGCGAGGCGGGCCTATGGGCAACTGGCCGACCTTCAGAAGGTCTCGCCGTACCCTTACATCGGCGTGCCTGTGGTAAACACGTCCATTTTCGGCAACATGCTGGCCGGCAGGGAGATACAGGAGCAGATTTACCTGGACATGGTTGAGGAGAGCCGTCAGAAGATCATGGAAGGAAAACTGGCGGTGGAGAAATACCGCGTATTATGGCTGGCCTGGTTCCCGGTTCAACCGACCAACATTAATCAGATCTTCAGAAAAAACGGTGTCACAATAGTCATGGGGGAACTTGCCCGCAACTATTGGGGCCAGATGGACGAGTCCCTGCCGTTCGAGAGCCTTGCCCTGTGGAGCCTGAGAAATCCATATGTCGGCGCCATCGAGCAGCGATTGAAAGGGATCAATGAGATTATCGATGAGTATAATCTGGATGGTGTGGTGCACTTCTCCACGGATGCCTGCCGCCACTCATGCGCCGCCCAGAAGCTGATCGGGGACGCTTTAAAGGAGCGGAATATCCCTTACCTGGTGCTGGACGGGGATATGAGTGACAAGCGCAAATATTCACCGGACAGGACTCAGATGCTGCTGGAGAACTTCATAGGTATTATGGCGGGACGGAAATAGGGCCCCGTCATGGCCCCGCGACTGTCTGTGTGTTGAAGCTGAAAGTGTTATCTCTGAAAAGGTTGAGACAGATATCCACCACTGCCGGATCGTAAAGGATTCCCTTTTTATGTTCGATTTCGTTCAGGGCCTTCTCCACGCCCAGAGAAGGACGATAAGGCCGATGCGAGGCCATGGCCTCCACCACGTCGGCCACAGCCAGTATCTTCGCTTCGGGGAGTATCTGGCCGTCTTTCAGCCCGTTGGGATATCCCGAGCCGTCCAGCCTCTCGTGGTGCTGCAGCACCGTCATTGCAACAGGCCCCGAGAATTCGATGCCGGCCAGGATCTCAAATCCCCCCTGCGCGTGTGTTTTGATGATCTCCCATTCCAGATTAGATAGTCGGCCGGGTTTGCTCAGAATATCGGCTGGTATATACATCTTGCCTATATCATGTACTGTGGACGCCATGATAAGGTGTTCCACCGCCGTGTCGTCCATGCCCATTTCCCGCGCTATTGCGCTGGCCAGTGCTGCCACTTTTAGTTGATGGCCGGCCGTATAGGGATCGCGCAGGTCCACTATGCGGGCCATGGCTTTGATGGAGTCATTCAGCGTCTTTCGCAGCGCTATATTACTGGCTGCAAGCTCATTTTCGGCCTTATGACGCCTGGTGATATCGCGCCCGTAGCCGAGTACTGCGAACGCAACTCCTGATTCGTCGTACAATGGGATTTTGGACGTATCGTACATGTGAAGCGAGCCGTCACCCCACGTAACAAGATTATCGAGATTGTGAAGGACATTGCCGCTGAGCGCTTCATTATCATCGCTGTGGAAACCTGTAAGTCCCTTACCAGGATTTCCACAGCATAGCTCCTCGGAAAAGAAATCCGTATCGGGCCTCCCTATCATCTCCTGGGGCTGTACATTCTGCGATTCAGCGAAAGTCTTATTGACCAGAAGAAACCTGTGCTGCGGGTCTTTGGCATATATCCAGTCCGGCGTTGAATCTATCACGTTCTGCAACAATATCTTGGACTTAAGAATAGCATCCTCCGCCTGCTTGCGGCCTATGGCATAGCGCAGTGCCCGCCACAGCATGTGCCCGTCGATCTGGCCTTTGACCAGGTAATCCTGAGCGCCCATCTTGAGAGCTTCCAGCGTGGTCTTCTCATCGTCAGGGGCGGTCAACACGACAATCGGAGTATGCGCATGCCCGGTTTTTAATGCCATCAGCGTATCTATTCCCTGGCTGTCGGGCAGGTTGAGGTCCAGCAGTATAACACTGATGTTGTCATGGCTCAGCAGGTTCATGCCTTCAGCCAGATTTATTGCATATTTATCCTGGCAGTTGATACCGGGGACATCTTTGAGAACCTTTCTGATCAGTCGCGCGTCAGCGGGGTCGTCTTCTATGATCAGGATCGCAATAGGTTTGTCTCTTTCATCAGGTGTAGTCATCTATTCTCCTCTGGCTGCCAGGATCAGCAGCAAAACTGTGACGGCCGTGGTCTGCGCTCCCGGTCAGGGTACGTGGCTATGCAGGGTCTCGGGCAATTTGCATAAGGTGTCCAACCAGCAGGATGCTGACGATGTTTTCCGCTATTAACTATACCATAGTATTTTATCTTTTGGGCAGCTATATCCGCGGCGATTACGGCACGGTAACTGACTGCCAGGCTGCGGGGCATTGAAATATTATTGATGTGGCTTTTATGGGGCTATGCCCCGTTGATCTTGCCGACATTATAGTGGCTTTCAGGATACATCGGGTCCTTCCCGCATCCTGTACATTTTCCTGTATCCGGCTGTGAAATCCGGATCCTCACGCTCCAACTGCTCCCGGAGGTCGCGCATCCTCTGCGCGAAGCGCTCTCCGTCATGTTTCCGTACCAGATCAAGCCAGAGCTCCGTTTTAGCCAGGAACGTCTCCTCTATCCCGGCCATATCAGGCAGGCTCATCTGCAGGGATGAATAAAAATCAGGGTCTTCTGAGAGGACGGCCTCCGCCAGCGTGAGCAGCAGGCGGAAGCTGGTGCCGCTGACCTCCCCCGCCTGCTTAAGACTATTCAGGCTCAGCAGCGTATCTGCCGATACAAGGGCTATGAAATGTGGCAGGCCCAGCACCATGCCCATCAACCTGTCGTGCTCGGCAGGGCTCATAACGGTCCCCCTGGCGCCCCTGCCTTCGATCTGCCGACTCAGTTGAGTTGCCAGCGATTTTTCCTCATCGCCGACAGGTGTAAATACGAACCGCTGTCCCTTCAGCGATGCGGCGCCCGGACCGAACATGGGGTGCGTGCCCAGTATGCGGCAGCCGCTTAAATACTTATGCATTATCTCAACCGGGCGTTCCTTGACGGACGTGATATCGAATACATATTGCCCGGGCCTGATATGCGGCGCCATCTCACGGACAACGGTCTCGAAGCTGTCGATGGGAACGGAAATAACTATAGCCTCGGCCTGCTTCACAGCTTCCTGCATAGACGCTGAGCGGCAGCCCAGCTCCCGGGCCGCCTCTTCAAGCTTCTGCCGGCTGCGGCCTGCTAACGTGATCTGCAAGCCCTCTGTCAGCAGGTAGCTCGCAAACCACCTGCCCATCTTCCCGTATCCTCCTATGACGGAGATCCTGGTTATTTTACCGCTCATGTTTGTCTGGCCTTTGGATAGGATCCCAGCACCTTGAGGAAGAGCGAGATATCCTCCAATTGTTTCAGTGTCTGCTGCACCGCTCTATCGCTGCGATGTCCTTCGAAATCGAGGTAGAAATTGTATTCCCAGGGCTTCTGACGCGTCGGGCGTGACTCTATCTTGGTCAGGTTGATCCGCCTTTTGGCAAAGGCGCCCAGGGCCTCGTAAAGTGTGCCCGGTTTATGCTTGAGTAAAAAAACGATGGAAGTCTTGTCGTCGCCGGAAGGCGGCGCATCGGTGTGGCCGAGAATGAAGAACCGCGTTGTATTGCGAGGATTGTCTTCGATCTCACGGTCCAGGATTTTCATATCGTAAATCTGTGCGGAACGGGCGCTGGCGATGGCCGCCCCGTCCATGATCTTCTTTTCCTTGATCATCTTTACGCTGCCAGCTGTGTCGTAGGCGGGGATGATCTCGCAACCCAGGCGCCGCAGATAGGCCTGGCACTGGGCCAGTGCCTGCGGATGAGAGTAGATCCTTTTGATGGATGACGGCGAAGCGCCCCGGTTGGAGATCAGACAGTGCGAGACCCTGATCTGCGTCTCCCCGCAGACCATCACGTCCGCGTCCAGCAGCAGGTCGTAGGAACGGCTGATACTGCCTTCCTGAGAGTTTTCGACCGGCACTATTCCATAGGGCAGGCCGCCTTCCTGAACCAGCTTGAACACCTCGTCCAGCGTCTCACAGGGGCGGGTCAGCACGGAATTGCCGAAGAAGTCGAAGGCCGCCTCCTGGCTATAGGCGCCGTCCTGGCCCTGGAAGGCTATTTCTATACCCTGTACGCTTCGCGATGCAGCTATGATCTGGCGGTAGAGTCGCTCCACATCCTCCGGGTTGATGCCCTCTTTTCCCGCCAGTTGTCTGACGTGATCCACAACCTCCTTTTCACGAGCTACATCCTGAATCCGGCCCCGCCCCTTTCTCTTGAGAGATCCTATCTTACGGGCTGCGCTCAACCGCTCGGAAAGCAGCTTTACTATACGTGAATCGATGTTATCGATGTCTTTTCTTAGATCATCAAAGCTCATGAGATTATTCTCCCTATATAGCCGGCCCGCAAAGCGAAGTCGCATAGCACCAGCGACATCATGGCTTCGACCACGGACACCGCCCGCGGCACGATGCAACTATCGTGCCTGCCTTTGATGGATAAATCGGACGTGCGGCCTGTCTCCAGGCTGATGGTCTTCTGGCTCTTTCCGATAGATGCCGTGGGCTTGAAGGCCACTCGCGCAACGATAGGCATACCGTTGCTCAATCCGCCTGAGATACCCCCTGCGTGGTTGGTGAGGGTGACTATTTTTTTATTTTTTATACTGAAGAGGTCGTTGTGTTGAGATCCCCTCATGGATGCCGCGCTGAAACCGGCGCCGAATTCGACACCCCTGGCGGCAGGGATGGCAAAGAAAGCTTTGGACAGCTCCCCCTCAAGTGTGTCGAAGACGGGCTCCCCCAGCCCGCCGGGTACGTTTAGCGCCAGCGCTTCCACCGTGCCGCCGATGCTGTCGGCTTCCTTCTGTACGGTCTGAATCAGGGCCATCATTTTTTTTGCAGCCGCAGGGTCTGCGCACCTCACCGCGTTCGCATCTACGTTCCGTCTTGTGATGTGCGCGGGGCGCGGGCTGGCCTTGATGTCTCCGATCTGCACGGTATGGGCGATTATCTCGATGCCGTGTAACGACAGCAGCTTCCTGGCTACGGCGCCTGCCATGACGAAGCCGGCGGTGATGCGGCCGGAGAACCTGCCACCGCCTCGGAAATCGTTGTATTTCCCATATTTGAGGAAGGCCGTGTAGTCGGCATGGCCCGGCCTGGGCCTGGATATGGTCTCACTATAGGCGCTGGAGTCGGCGTCTTTATTCCATGCCAGCAGGCAGATGGGCGCTCCCGTCGACGTTCCGTTCAAGATGCCCGAAAGAGCCTCCACCCTGTCCTCTTCCCTGCGCCCTGTCCCGCCGGCGCTGCTCTGCGGTTTGCGGCGGTCCACCTCGGCCTGTATCTCGTCCAATCCGATGGGCAGACCGGCCGGGCAGCCGTCTATCACCACGCCCACACATCTGCCATGGCTTTCTCCGAAGCTTGTCACAACGAACTGTGTGCCGATACTATTGCCCATCTAAAACCACCTCCCCTCCCAGGCTTTTCAGAACCGCCCAGAAGTCGGGATAAGTCTTGGTAACGCATTCAGCTCCCTCTATGACCGTGTCGCCCGCCAGCACGCCCAGTATGCTGAAGGCCATGGCTATCCTGTGGTCTCCTTTTGAATCGATGACGCAGCCTGACGGTCTGGCGCCGGTGATATACATAGTGTCCCTTTCCTCCCTGACAGGTATGCCCATCCGTTGTAATCCCTCCTTTACGGCAGCCACCCGGTCGGATTCCTTCAGCCGGGCGCGGCTGATGCCGCTCAGCACGCTCTCTCCCTGCGCTGCGGCTGCCAGTACCGCCATCGTCGGCAGCAGATCGATGCAGTCGGACAGGTCGGCTTTCAAAGCTTTCAGTTGCGACTTTCCGGCCTTTATGCCGTCGCCGCGCGCCTGTAAATCGGCTTCCATGCGTTTGAGCAGGGTCGAGATCTCCCTGTCAGCCTGGAAGCTTGACCTGTTCAGATTAGACACGTATACGTCCCCTGCCACGGCGCCCAGGGAGAGCAGATATGAGGCCGACGACCAGTCCCCTTCCACCCGGTAGCGGGCAGGTTTGTAGGACTGTGGCTTAACCTCGAACCTCATATCATCGGGGCTGTGCTCCACCCTGATTCCGAACTTTTTCATGCAATCGATCGTCATGTTGATATAGGGCTTCGATTCCACCGGCGGGGCCAGCTCGATGGTCATCCCCTGCTCAGCCCTGGGTGCGATGAAAAGCAGGGCAGAGACAAGCTGCGAGCTGATATCCCCCGGCAGCCCGGCCGTGCCTCCCTTTAGGCGGCCTCCTCGGACGGTTACCAGTGCGCCGCCATCGGTGGTGCAGTCCACGCCCAGCAGCCTGAGCGCCTCCACCAGCGGAGCGATGGGCCTTCTCGATAGAGAAAGTCCCGCCGTCAGCCGGCAGGCGCCGGGTACCAGTGAGCAGATGGCCGTCATAAAACGCAGCGTGCCGGCCGAATCGCGGCAGAACAGCTCCGAATCGGGCTGGCGGAAGGTACCCCCGTTGACCAGCCAGGAGTCGCCCTTTTCGGTTATAGCTACTCCGATTTTACGCAGCGCTTCGCGCCCGGCTTCGGTATCGTCGGCATAAAGCGGACGTTCGATCTCGCTCCATCCGTCCGACAACGCGGCGCACATCAGGCCGCGCAGGGTATAGCTCTTGGAAGACGGAGCTGAGGCCCTGCCGCTAATCCTGCTTCGGGAGATTGTGACTATCATTGGTTCTTAGCTCCGTAAGTATTTTATTTACCACGCTCTCGATATCGAGCTCCGACGTATTTACGGTCAGGTCGGCCGCCGCCTCGTATAAAGGTATCCTGCGCTTGAGCAGGCCGTCCATGGCTGAGGCGGGATCGAAAACCTGCAGGAGGGGACGCTTTTCAGGGCTTTTTAATATACGGCGCAGCAGGACGGACGGCTCGGCAGGCAAGTATATGATAATTGCGTTGCGCTTGAGCGTCTCTATATTGGCCTGGTCGAGTATCACCCCGCCTCCGCAGGCTATCACCGTGTTTTCTCTGCCGGCGGCATCGTTGACGACCTTTGATTCGAAACGCCGAAAGGCGGCTTCGCCATCCAGGGAAAATATCCGGGAGATCGACCTTCCGGCCTCCTCCTGGATCTGACTATCTAAATCGACGAAATCCATGCCGGCGGCTGCCGCCAGGGCCCTGCCCACGGCGGATTTGCCAGCCCCCATAAAGCCGATCAAAGCGATATTACTTTTCATACCTTTTCACCGCCGCGGCCGCTGCCCGGCGCATCACATCGACCGGCGCCCTGCAGCCGGTCCATATCTCGAAGGAAAGCGCCCCCTGCCATGCCAGCATATCCAGTCCTCCCATAATCCCGGCCCCCGCTTTCTCCGCCTCCTTGAGCAGCCTGGTTTTAACCGGATTATATACGATATCCACCACGATATGCCTGCGCTCCAATAATTCGCGATTGACGGGGCTCTCATCCGCGTGCGGGGCCATTCCCATGCTGGTCGCGTTTACCAGGAGGTCGGCCTTTGCCAGTGACCCGGCAAGGTTGTCTGGATTCATCTCAAGTGCTGCGAATGTGCGGCCTGTATACTTCGCCATATCTGCGGCGCAGTTTTCTGCCCTTTGAACGGTCCGGTTCAGGATAGTGATATCGGCGCCGAGTGAAGCAAGGGCGAAGCAGACGGCCCTGGAGGCGCCCCCCGCGCCAAGCACGACCACACGCAGGCTGCGCGCTTCGACGCCCTGTTCCTTCAGCAGGCGCAGGAAGCCCTCTGCATCCGTGTTGCCGCCGGCCAGTCTCCCGCCTTCATTGCGGACGACATTCACCGCGCCGATTCGCGCAGCCAGCGGATCAACCTCGTCCATCAGCGGGATAATCGACACTTTATGCGGGATCGTAACGTTCATGCCCGCAATATGCAGCGCCCTGATGCCTTCAACGGCGCCCGCAAGCCCGGCTTTGCTCACCCTGAAGGGTAAATAAACATAGTTGAGGCCCAGCGCACGGAAGGCGGCGTTGTGCATGGCGGGTGAAACGCTGTGTTCCACCGGGTCCCCCATCACACCGCATACCAGCGTACGGCCGTTCAATTCAAAGCCCGTCATCACGATATCATCCTGTAGATCTTGCGCAGGACCTCCACGCTCATCTGGCCTGGGGCGGAGCCGCCGGTCTCATCCATCGAAGCGTAGGTCAGGTAGCCTCCCGCCAGGGGCGAGAGAACACGGCTGAGTGCGCCCGCCGGGCCCATGGCGAAGGAGATTATATCGGTCCGTGGAAATAGCCCAGGCAAATTAAGCACCGCCAGGTTGTCATCGACGTTCCTGGCCATGGTCACGACCTTGCAGATATCGGCGCTCGCTGCGAGCTGCTCTCGCACAATGCCCGATAATTGCTCGAGCGGAGGCGTTCCATCCCAATTGTGATAGGATATTAAGCACCTGGCACTGCCCTTGATACGTTTCACCATCTCTCCCAGCGCCGGAGAGTCCAGCTCGACATCTACTATAGCGGCGCCCAGTTCGACCGCGCGCATCAATTCGCTGACGCGTTCCTCCTCGCTGCCGGAGAATTTACCCTGGTGCGCGCTGTCCCTCATGGTGGCTATCCAGGGCTTATGCAGGTGCGGGGCCAGCTTGTGCCAGCCGCTGCCGACCAGGTCCATGCGCAGCTCCAGCATATCTGACAGAGCCTGCGCCTTCTCGATGGCATCCGTGTTATCGCTCATCACCACCGCGCAGATCTTAGGCCTGGCCATTATCATTCTCCAGTACTTCTACAGCCAGAGCGAAGCTGACATCGCTCGATATAAAAACACGGCCTATTCTTCGCGGCAGGATGAACCTGGTCTTGCCGTTGACCACCTTTTTGTCATGGTCCATGGCACGCAATACCCTGGACATCTCTACCGGGGGCATGCGCACCGGCAGCCCCGCCTGTAGCAACAGATCTTTAAGCCTGGCGAGGTCCCGGGACGGGAATATGCCCAGCCGGTTTGAGATAGTTGAGGCTTTGACCATACCGATAGCCACGGCCTGGCCGTGCCCAATTTTGAAATCGGATGCGGCCTCTATGGCATGGCCTATGGTGTGGCCGAAATTCAGTATATTGCGCAGGCCGGTATCGCGCTCGTCTTTTTCCACGATGCGGGCCTTGATGTATACACAGCGCTGGACCACCTCTTCCAGCAGCTCGGCCTCGAGTGCGCGTATCCCGGCCATTTTTTTCTCGAGCAGGTTGAAAAAGGGCCGGTCGCGGATCATCCCGTACTTGATCACCTCGGCCAGTCCGTTGCTGACCTCTTTTGGCGGCAGGCTGCCCAGTGTAAAGGTGTCTGCGATGACCATCTCCGGATGATGAAAAACGCCGATATTATTTTTCACGGGACCGTGGTCCACAGCCGTTTTTCCGCCCAGGCTGCTGTCCACCTGCGCCAGCAATGTCGTGGGCAGGGCTATCAAGGGCAGTCCCCTCATGTAGGTGGCTGCCACGAATCCCGCCAGGTCGCCTATTACACCTCCTCCCAGCGCCAGCACGGGAGTAGCCCGTTCTGCGCGGGCGTTTTGAAGCCCTGCGTAGAGCCTGGCCGCGGTGTCGAGGGATTTATGCTGCTCACCCTCGGCTATCAGCAGCGTAAACGTTTTGAAGCCCTCTTTCTCCAGGGCCTGCCTGACCATGGCGCCGTAAAGCCTGTCAACGTCGGGGTTGCTGATGATAATAGCCTTCTCGCCCGGATGACTATCTTTAATCCACTTGCCCGCATGATACAGCAGGCCGCCGCCGATGCGTACATCGTAGCCTCTCTTGCCGCCAAGCCTGATCCTTACTGTCCTCAACCTTCAACGCCGCCTTATCAATTCCCTGCCCTGGAGGATACCATACTATGGATCTCACGGCAGGCTTTTATTATATCCTGTAATTCGTCCGGTGTAATGGTCTGGCGGCCATCGACGATGGCCTCCTGCGGATTGTAGTGCACCTCGATCATCAGCCCATCGGCGCCGGCGGCTATGGCCGCGCAGCTCATGCTGAATATCAGGTCGCGCCGCCCTGTGCTGTGGCTGGGATCGATGATAATGGGCAGGTAAGTTTCCTTCTTGATGACAGGCACGGCGGCAAGGTCGAGCGTGTAGCGAGTGTACTCCTTGCCCTTGCCCACCGGCACGATGCCGCGTTCGCAGAGGATGATGTCCTTGTTGCCCTCGGCGGCGATGTATTCGGCGAAGGAGAGGAACTCCTCTATGCCGGCGCCGAAATGCCTTTTAAGCAGCACGGGCTTGTTCTTCCTGCCGACCTTGGCCAGCAGGTCCTGGTTGTACATGTTGCGCGAACCGATCTGCAGTATATCGACATATTCCGCCGCCAGGTCCACGTGGTCCTCGCCTCTTACCTCGGTGACAACAGGCAGGCCGTATTCTCTGCCGGCGTCGCGCATCCATTTCAGGGCCTGCTCGGCGCCCTTGCGGTCGGTACCTCCCAATCCCTGGAAGGAGTGAACGGAGCTCCTGGGTTTGAAAATGCCTCCCCTCAGAATGTGGGCGCCGGCCTTTTTTACACCCTCTGCGATCATGAAGAGCTGTTTTTTATTCTCCACCGCGCAGGGGCCGGCCATGATGATAGGTTCGCCGTTCCCGATGTGGATATCGCCTATATCGATAGTACGTCGCATGCCGACGCTGCCGTCTGCCGCGCGTCCGTACTCCCTGCTGATCAGCTTGTAAGGTGTTTCGATATTAACTATCTCCTTGACGCCGGGCAGTATGGCGAAATTATCGAAGGGCACCTTTCGCTCATCGCCCACCAGGCCGATGACTGTCCTGAAATCTCCCCGTGAGACATCGGCCTTCAGCCCGTGCACCTTGATCTCCTTTATCACGTTTTTAATCTCCTCTTCCGTGGCATCCCGTTTCATTATCATCATTGCTTGTTTACCTCCTATCGTTTTTTGTGTAAAAAAAGAAGGGCCCTCCGCCTGGAGGGCCCTTCTTGGTATTTCTTACTTACGGTTAGTTAAATTCAGGTATGTTGCATCGTCCCCCAGGCAGTCGGCCGGGCGTAAAATAGCAATAGGCGCAAAACCAGCGGGACACCATGCAATTAACCATGACATATAGATTACTACAGAATCTATGGGGTGTCAAAATGCCGGGCCAGGCGCGCAACTGCTATAATTATGCTTTGAACCGGGCCAGTATCCAATATTAGGAAATAAAGAGATGAATACAGATAATAAAGATCCCTGGTACAACATGTCCTCGGAAGAGGTGTTAACCGGGCTGGATTCCAACAGGAATGGCCTGAGCTGGGACGAGGCCGCATCCAGGCGGGAGAAATACGGATATAACGAGCTGCAGGATGAGGACGCGGTATCGCCCCTGCGCCTGTTGCTCGAGCAATTCAAGAACGTGCTGATTATCATCCTGTTAATAGCAGTTGCCCTCTCTGCTTTCCTGGGCGAGACCACAGATGCGATCGTCATCTTCATCATCATAGTTTTCGCTGCAGGACTGGGCTTCCTCCAGGAGTACCGGGCCGGACGTGCTATCCAGGCGCTCAAGCGTATGGCGGCGCCCCTTGCCTCAGTGCTGCGGGGAGGAACGGAGACCGATGTACCTGCCAGGGAGCTGGTCCCGGGCGATGTTATTTTGCTCACCATGGGTGACATGGTGCCTGCCGATGCCCGCGTTATCGAGGAGTTCAACTTGAGGACCAACGAGGCGCCTTTGACCGGCGAGTCCAATGCCATAGACAAGACAGGCGACTGCGTTGAGGGTGATGTCGGCATAGGGGACAGACTGAACATGGTATTTGCCGGCACGGTGGCTGTGTATGGCAGGGGCAGGGCGGTGGTGGTTGAGACGGGCAGTGGGACCGAGTTCGGCAAAATAGCGCGCATGCTTAAAGAGGTCAAAGAGGAGAAGACCCCGCTGCAGGTCAACCTCGACAGCATCGGAAAATATATAGCTATAGGCGCGCTGATATTGTGCGCCGCACTGGCCGGCATGGGCATCTGGCGCGGTCATGCGCCGCTGGAGATGCTGATCTGGGGCGTCAGCCTGGCCGTGGCGGCGGTTCCCGAGGCGCTGCCGGCGGTGGTGACCATATCGCTGGCGCTGGGGGTTAAACGCATGGTCAAACGCCATGCGCTGGTGCGCAGGCTCTCGGCTGTTGAGACGCTGGGATGTACTACCGTGATCTGCTCCGACAAGACCGGCACGTTGACCGAGGACCAGATGACGATGAAAAAGATCTACCTGGACGGTCAGTTCATCGAAGTCACCGGCACCGGCTATGAGCCGACGGGCGTTTTTTCCAGGGATAGTGTAACACTGGACCCCGCTGACCCGGCTCTGCAAAAATACTTGAAGGCGGCCAACCTCTGCTCAAATGCCAAACTCTACCAGGAGGATGGCCGATGGATGGTCAAGGGCGATCCCACCGAGGGGGCTTTTCTGGTGGCGGGAGCCAAGGCCGGCCTGATGGAATTTCAGACCGAAAACGATAACCCTCTGGTCGGAGAGATACCTTTCACCTCCGAGACCAAGAGGATGGTGGTCGCATACAAAGAGCCGGACGGCGTTGTTGCCTATTCCAACGGCGCTGCAGAGATTATCTTAAATGCCTGCGACTATATTTACCGGGATGGCCGGGAGGTCAGGCTGGATGATGAGGGCAGGTCCCGCATCCATGCCACGATTCACAAGATGGCCTCTGAAGCTCTCAGGGTGCTGGGCACGGCTTACAAGCGACTGCCCGGTGAGTTCAGAACAGACGAAACTACGGTGAGGGAAATGGTGCTGCTCGGCCTGGGGGGCATGATCGACCCGCCGCGTACGGAGGCCAAGGGCTCTATCGAAGTTTGCGATAAAGCAGGTATTAAGACGGTCATGATAACGGGGGACCACAAGCTGACCGCCGTCACCATCGCCGGCGAGCTGGGCATCATGAAGGGCGGCCTGGCCCTGACCGGGGATGAGATAAACGCCATGTCGCAGGATGAATTCAACCAGGCGGCGGATAAAGTGGATGTCTATGCCCGGGTCTCGCCCGAGCATAAATTGCGCGTGGTAGAGGCGCTGGCCCGCAAAGGCCACGTGGTAGCCATGACGGGGGACGGCGTCAACGATGCGCCTGCGTTGAAGAAGGCCGATATCGGCATAGCCATGGGCATTAAGGGCACGGACGTCACCAGGGAAGCTGCCGACATGATTCTGACCGACGATAATTTTGCCTCGATAGTGGCCGCGGTGGAGGAAGGGCGGGCCATTTACGACAATATCAAGAAATACCTTGTTTATCTGCTCTCATGTAACCTCGGAGAGATATTGCTCATGGCCGCCGCGATCCTGTTCGGACCCCTCATGGGCATACCGGGCGGCGCGTTGCCGCTGATCGCAGTACAGATACTCTATGTTAACCTGGCAACCGACGGGCTGCCTGCGCTGGCCCTTGCTGTCGATCCCTATTCCAGGGATATCATGTTCAGGAAGCCGCGTCCGCGGAACCAGACGGTTTTCACCGGCAATACGGTCAATTATATGGTGATTACAGGAATCTGGACCTGCCTTGCTTCCCTCTTTGTTTTCGTATGGGCCCTCAATATAGGGAAGGACCTCATGGAAGCCCAGAGCATGTGCTTCGTGACACTGATCATCATCCAGTTTTTCAACGCCTTCAACTGCCGTTCGCTGGAGCGGTCGATCTTCAACCTTGGCGTCAGCCAGAACAGGTGGCTGCTGGCCGCCGTCGGCTGGGAGCTTACGCTGCTCTTACTTGTAGTCTATATTCCCTTCCTTCAGGGCGCTTTTAATACCTTTGCCCTGAGTATTGAGGATTGGGCGGTGGCGGTGTCCAGCGCATTGACTATAATCGTAGTTGCCGAGATCTACAAGCTGGTTTGCGCAAGGTTTAACAGGTAGCGGCGGACTGATATCGGCTCTTTAGCACGTGGCTGTTTCAATGGCTAAAACAGGGCGCGCCCCATGATCGACTGCAGCAGAAAATAGGTGATGGCCGCTATGATTGCCGCGCCGGGTATGGTGAGCAGCCAGGCCCAAACGATGCGCAATGTAACGCCCCAGTGCACGGCGGTCCAGCGGTTGGCTGAGCCCACGCCGGAGACGGCCCCTGTGATAACATGCGTGGTGCTGACCGGCACTCCCAGATATGTAGCCAGGAAGATGGAGATAGCGCTGGCGGTCTCTGCGCAGAAGCCGTCGATGGGCCGCAGGCGGGTGATTCTCTGCCCCATAGTCTTGACGATGCGCCACCCCCCGGTAAGAGTGCCAAGGGCGATGGCAGCATGAGCCGATAGGACCACCCAGAGGGGAACCAGATATTCGGTAAGGAAACCGCCGGTGAAAAGCAGGCTGGTGATGATGCCCATGGTCTTCTGCGCGTCATTGCCGCCGTGCCCCAGGCTGTAAAAGGCAGCGGAAAAGAGCTGTAAAATGCGGGACCACTTGTTTACCACTCCAGGCCGCTGCTTGCACAGCATCCATGACGAAGCTACTTTGAAGGTATAGCCTAAAATTAAGCCTATAGCCGGCGCAAGCACTATAAATATTAGGGTTTTGTACCAGCCTTCCGCGATTATGACGCTGAATCCGCTCTTAGCGATGGCCGCGCCTGCATAGCCGCCGATGAGGGCATGTGAGGAGCTGCTGGGGAGTCCGAGGTACCAGGTGATAAGGTTCCAGCTAATAGCCCCGATCAAGCCTGCCAGTATGACCGTTTCGTTGATGTAGTTGACGTCGATCATACCTCTGCCGATGGTTACGGCCACCGCTGTGCCGAAAATCAGGAAGGCGATGAAATTGAAGAAGGCAGCCCAGATAACTGCCAGCCTGGGAGAGAGGACGCGGGTGGAGACTATTGTGGCGATGGAGTTGGCGGCATCGTGCATGCCGTTGGTGAAATCAAAAGCCAGGGCAACAAGTATGACGAAGCCGATGAAAATTAAGTTTAAATCCACGGTGTTCCCGTTTTAAGTGGCGGATACTTCCGGAGGCTTATTATATCTTTTTTGCGTGGATCTTGTCCGTAAACGTGGAACTTCTGTTAAACGCTCAATGAAGAGGCGGGGCTGATGCCCCGCCTCTGTTTAAGATTGTCGCGTCGCTGCGCTCCTCGCAAGGATGGATCAGGTATTAGATGAACTTGACTTCCAGCATATGCGCGGAGCAGGAGATGCAGGGGTCGTAGGCCCTGACCAGCATCTCCATGGCCAGCTTGATCTGGTCCTGCGGCCGGTCGATTATCTCCGGCAGCAGCTTGTTGAAATCGTGCTGGATACTGTTGTGGTTCTCGTTGGTGGGGATGATGATGTTGGCTGCGATAAGCTTGCCGGCATCGTCGAAAGTGTAGTCATGGAAAAGGATGCCCCGGGGGGCTTCCACCGCTCCCACGCCGCGCCCGGCCCTGATCTTGACCTCCGGCTTCTCCGGCTTGATGCCTTTGCTCAGCAGCTTGTCGAGAATCATGATGCTGTTCTCGACGGCGTGCACGGTTTCGACGATCTGCGCCACGCTGATGAAGTAGGGGTTATAGCAGGGCGCTTTGAGTCCGAAGGTCTGCGCGACTTTCTTTGCCTTGGGATGAAGCTTATCGTGGTTAATGTTGAAGCGCGCCAGCGCTCCCACCTGGTACGAATCGCGCAGGTGTTTGGTGAATTTGGCGGTGGAATGCGGCACGCAGAACTCGTTGGTCACCTTTTGATAATCGTTGATAGGTATGGGCTTGCAATCGGTTGAGCCGATAGCGCCGCCTATGAAGCTGTATTTATCGGGCCTGTAGAGGCCTATGTACTCGGTCTCACGCGTGAAATCGGGGAACTTGAGCGTCTTGAACAGCTCCACACTGGCCTCGAGATCTTGCATGTACTCGCCTTCCAGCGTCTGCTTGAGCCATTTGAGCTGCTCGATCTCCGGCCACTTGACGAAGCCGCCGGCCACCATGGAGATGGGATGCGTCTTGCGTCCGCAGAGCATATCCGCCCAGTTGTTGGCCGTCTTCTTCATGCGCAGCGCCCTCAGTACAACATCGGTATGCGTGGTTGCAAGGGGAATAACGCTGCCCACGCCCAGGAAGTCAGGCGCTACCAGGAAATAGAAATGCAGCACGTGGCTGGTAACCGTTTCGGCGTCGAAGAGCAGTTCGCGGATGAGAGAGGCCTGCTCTGTGAGCTTAACGCCGAAGGCAGCCTCAACCGCCTCGATGGATGCTGTGGCATGCGCCACGGCGCAGATGCCGCAAATGCGTGGCGCTATGAAGTTGACGTCGGAATAGCTGAGGCCGCGCAGCATGGATTCGAAGAAGCGAGGCGACTCGGGTATTTCCCACATGCACTGCTCGATCTTGCCGTCTTTGGCGTTGACGATTATATTGCCGTGTCCCTCGACCCGGGCTACGTGATGCACCTTGAAATTTAATTCTTTAGTAGTCATTATTTCGAAACCTCCAGCGCTCCATTGAAGAGCTTGAACTGCATGAGCATGTCCTCCACGGTCAGGCCGTATTTGGCCAGTATATCCTTCTGCGAATTGATATTGGGCTCGTCCACCGGCGCCCGGCAGCCCCAGCATTTGCGCCCGGCGGTGACGCAGATGGCGTTGCAGCCTCCGCGGGTGACCGGTCCCAGGCAGAACTCGCCGCGCTCGAAAGCGCAGACATTCTCTGCCAGCTTGCACTCGACGCAGACGGGATTGTGGCACTGCTCGAACTTTTTGCCTGTCAGCAGGCATTTGACCAGGCTGACCACCTCGTTGCGATTGGGCGGGCAGCCGTGCAGGTAGGCGTCCACCTTGACGTAGGCGCTGGTCGGCCTGGTGGGTATGGTGTCGTAGTATTTGGCCGATTCGCCGTAGACGACCTTGAGGTTCTCCTCCATGGTGAAGCGGTTTTTAAGTGCGTTGACGCCGCCTGTGCAGGAGCAGGCGCCCAGCGCCACCAGAATCTTGGCCTTCTCCCTGATCTTCTGCACCCTCTCCACGTCCCTCTTGGTGGTCTGGCTGCCCTCGATGAAGGCGATATCGTAATCGTCGGAGTGGTCGGAGCTGGCCTCGCGGAACTCGACGATATCCACCGCGTTGATGAGATCAACGATCTCCAGGTTAAAGTTAAGCACCTCGAGCTGGCATCCCTCGCAGCCCGTGAAATCGAAAAACGCGACCCTCGGTTTCATTTACACTGCCTCCTTTAAAGACTTTACCTGCGCGTAGGTGAAGACGGGCCCTTCCTGGCAGCAGTAAAGCCCGTTTATCTGGCAGTGGCCGCATTTGCCCACGCCGCATTTCATCCTGCGCTCCAGGGACATGATGATATGGTCGTCGGCCAGGCCTTTTTTGAGGCACTCGGCGATGACGAAGCGGTACATGATGGGCGGGCCGACCACGATGGCGTAGGTGGTGGCCGGGTTGAAGGATATCTTGGGGAAGAGCGTGGTGATCACGCCCACGTTGCCCTGCCAGGAGTCGTCCGGCACGCGGTCGACCGTCTCCATGAAGCACATGTCCTTGCTCTTATCCCATTCGGCCAGCTGGCCGATGAAGAGCCTCTCCTGCGGGGAGCGGCAGCCGAAGAGTGTATTGACCTCGCCGAAATCCTTGCGGTTGTCCATGACGTAGTTGATCAGCGAGCGCAGGGGGAAGAGGCCGATGCCGCCGGCCACGAAGAGGAGGTCCTTGCCCTTGAGCGTCTCGAGGGGGAAGCCGTTGCCGAAAGGACCCCTGATGCCCACTTTGGCGCCCTTTTCCAGCGTGTGCAGCTTGTCTGTCACGCTGCCCGTGGCCCTGACTGCCAGCTCGAAAGAGCCTTTATGTGTGGGCGAGGAGCTGATCGAGATGGGGGCTTCGCCCACGCCGAAGATGGATACCTCGACGAACTGACCCGGCCTCTGGCCGAGCTCCTTGCCGTCCTCGAATTTGAACTCGAATACCTTCTCGCGATCGCTCAGCTTCTCTACCCTGATGAGTTCGGCTGTGCGGGGGAGATGGATGGATTGTTTGGCGGTTAGCTGCATAACCATTACTTGGCCTCCTTTAGCAGGTTATAAGTTTCAGCCGGGCTGGCGATCTCTGCCAGGCAGGCGATGGCGCAGCGGCCGCAGCCGACGCAGCCCAGATATTTGTATCTCTCCACCAGGTACTTGCCCTTGCGGTACATGCGATGGCGGAAGCGCTGCTCCTTGTGCTCGCGGAAGTTCTCTCCGCTGGCCACGCTGGCAAATTGCGTCAGCATGCAGCCGTCCCAGCGGCGGTAGCGCTCACCATCCTTGAGATTGAGCGACATCTCGTCCTGCACATCGAAGCAGACGCAGGTGGGGCAGACCATCACACAAGAGCCGCAGCTGAAGCAGGTGGCTGCCTTGTCCGTGAAAACCTTGCTCTCCCAGGTGGCGTCCAGCAGGCCCGGTATCTCGTCGGGCTTCATTTTAAGCGCCACCTTGTATTTTTTCTCGGCATCCTTGCGAACCTTGTCGCGTTTCTCCAGGTCGGCCGGTGTGGCGTCCTTCGTTTTGGCCTTGCCGATGAGGCTGTTGCCCCTGCTGGTGCCGACCGTGACGAAGTAGTCGCCTCCCAGGTCGGTCAGCATCAGGTCGAAGCCCTCGTCCGTGACATTGGTCCCCATGCTGGCGGCGAAGGCTTTGGGATTGGGAGACAGGCAGTCAACGCCGATGATCACCGCGTTGTTCCTCTTGAGCAAGTAGTTGGGATCGGGGTCCTTGCCTCCGTATACGGCGTCGAAGAGCAGGATGCCCCTGATGTCGAAGGGGTGCACGCCTATAATGCACAACGCCTTATCGGCAACCACCGGTTCGACTTTTAGGGTTTTGCCGACCTCGTACTTCAGCACCGTTTCCATCTGCGGGAAGAAGTACTTTTTAGGCGGCAGCAGTGACACGTCATAATCAAGGCGGAGCTCGCCGCTGCTCTTGAGCGGGCCGAAGTTGAACTTGTTGCCCTGTGCCTTGATGCCGACGACCTCGCCTGCAGCCTTCGTCTTGATCAGGTCATCGACGAAGCCTGCCAGGTCCTTCCTGGAAATCACCCGGTTCTGCATACACAACTCCTTCAGGTTATTTTATTTGCTGCGGTAAATCATATGCAGCATATTTAAATATGTTCATATGTAGACACCGGTTAAAGACATTAAACCGGTCCATACTAAAATCAGGTAATTAAAACTAACGGGTCAGACGTCTGACCGGGTTGCCGCCGGCATCGAGGACGGTGATATCGAGGGGCATGTCGCCGGGCAGCGTATGGGTTGAGCAGGACATGCAGGGATCGTAGGGACGCCAGGCCATCTCCACCTGGTTGAGCAGCGATTCCGGTATGTCCCGGCCGGGCTTGATCAGCTCCTGGGCCGCTTTTTTAACGGACATCAAGATCGCAGCCTGGTTATTGGTTGTTCCCACTATCAGGTTGCATTTTTTGATACAGCCTTTCTCGTCGGCCACATAGTGATGGGTGAGCGTCCCGCGGGGCGCCTCCACGATACCCACGCCCTCGGTCGGTTTGGCCGTGGGTATGTTCCTGATATTGGGTCCCGTGATCTCCCTGTCCTGGGAAAGCTCCAGCAGTCTCTCTGCCGCATAGAGTATTTCGATCAGGCGCGCCCAGTGGGTAGCCAGTGTATGGTGCACTGGTTTGCCGCCGAGGGTCGAATACATCTTCTCGTACTCCTCCTGTGCCAGCGGTGTGGCCATGCCGTCGGCGGCGTTGAGGCGTGAGAGCGGTGTGGCCCTGTAAACGCCGCTGTCCTTGCCGTCCACGAAGCCCTTCCAGCCCACCTTCTTGAGGAAGGGGAACTTGGTGTAGCTCCACGGTTCCACGTGTTCGGCGATGTGTTCCAGGTAGTCGCGTGGCGAGTACTTGACAAACTCCTTGCCGGCGGGATCGACGACCCTGACCTTGCCGTCGTAGAAGTTGACCCTGTTCTTATCGTCGACCAGCCCCATATAATAGGTCTGGTGGGTGAAGGTGTCGCTGGTTATCATGTCCACGTAGGCCTTGTTCTTGAGCACTATGTCTGCAAATACTTTGAGCGAAAGCTGGGCGAAGGCGACATCCCTTTTAGCTATCTCCTCGATCTTTGCTCTGTCCTCTTCAGATATACGTTTGCTGACGCCGCCGGGCAGGCCGAAAACGGGGTGGATCTGGCGTCCGCCCACGGTCTGTATGATCCAGTGGTTTTCCTTGCGTGTATTGAGCACCTGTCCGGCCAGCTCCATGCCCACCTTGGCGATCACACCGAGTATATTGCGCTGGGCGACGGGCGCATCCGGGCCCATGATGAAATCAGGTCCAGCCAGTATGTAAAAATGGGTGGTGTGGTCGGTGACGAAAAAGGCGCTGTAAAGCAGTTCGCGTATTTTTTTGGACGTGCTGGTGGGCTCGGTGTGGAACATGGCGTCCAGCGCCTTGGTGGCTGCCACGTGGTGCGCTTCGGGGCAGACGCCGCAGATGCGCTGTGTGATCTGGGGCATTTCTTCCACCGGGCGACCCTCGCAGAATTTCTCAAAACCGCGCAGCTCAGGTATCTGGAGGTAGACGTTGGCCACGCTGCCGTCGTCCTTGAGGAAGATGGTTATCTTGCCGTGGCCTTCCAGCCTGGTGATGGGATCGATGGTTATCTTTCTCATGGCGTGGTCCTCGCCCGCTTCATAATGGAATCGGGCAGGCTGTAGCGGTAGAAGTAACCCGCCGGGTCCACGATGCCGTCGAGTATCTTTTGTATCTCGTCGGGATCATTGGAATCGATGATGGAGGCCCATGCCGTAAGGATATGGCTGCCCTGGTCGCGCACCCCTTCCACGGGTCCGTAGCAACCGGTGCAGGGCATATTGGCCTGGGGGCAGGGGGCGCCGCATCCGCCGCGTGTGCCCACGCCGCAGCAGAGCAGGCCCTGTTCCAGCAGGCATATGTCCGGCTCGGGCACAATCTCGTAAGGCCTGTGGAAGGCCTTGATCTTCTTCTCGTGCTTGATGCGGGGGCAGTCGTTGCACACAGCGGTCGATGCCGGTGCGATCACCGTGCCTTTGGGAGGCAATATGCCGCTGATAAGCGCCTCGAGCGCCATCCAGGTGGTACTCTCCTCGGGCGGGCAGCCGGGCACGAAATAGTCCACATCAACCGTCTGCGCCAGCGTCTTGACCGTATTGTAGAACTCGGGTAACTCGAGTTCGCCCTCGGGCACGAGCACCTTTGTTTGAGGGATAATTTCGGCGTCATTGTCGCTGGATGCCGTATTAATGTAGGTGTTCTCGAGTATCGATTTAGCATCGAAGAAATTGGCCAGGCCCGGTATGCAGCCCTCGTGGGCGCAGGAGCCATAGGCGATTAATATCTTTGATTTCTGCCGCAGTAATTTGGCCAGGTGCTCGTTCTCGGAATTGCGTATGGCGCCGTTGAAAAGGCAGGCGTCGATGCTGCCGTCCGGCATTTGTTCGACATCCTTGTATTTGGCGTCGATAGCGACCGGCCAGAACACTATATCGGCGGCCTCGGCCAGCTTGAGTATCTTATCGCCGATAGCCAGTGTGGCTATCTCGCAGCCGCCGCAGGAGGCGGCCCAGTAGAGCGCGATCTTGAGCTTAGGCAACCCCCGCTTCCTCCTTTGCCTTGAAAGGACCCAGCGCCCTGACCTTTTCGGTCATCTCGTTGACGATATGAGAAAATCTGTCGCCCTCTGATGCGGAAACCCAGTCGAGGCGGAACCTGTCCTCACCCACGCCGAGCTGCAAAAGGGTTCGCTTGAGCAGATCCATGCGCCGCAGCGCCTTGTAGTTGCCTTCCGCGTAATGGCAGTCGCCGGGATGGCAGCCCAGCACCAGGACGCCGTCTGCGCCCAGCTCAAAGGCGCGCAGCACGAAGGCGGGCTCGACGCGTCCGCTGCACATCACGCGTATCGCACGCACATTGGCGGCGCACTTGATTCTGGAGGTGCCTGCCAGATCGGCTCCACGATAGGAGCACCAGTTACACAGGAAGGCGACGATCTTAGGTTCGAAATCTGTCATATCAGTAAGTCTCGGATAGTGACCGACAAAAGGCCTGAAATATTACACTACTTATACGGAAAAAAGTCAATCCGTAGTGGCTGTTTAGCTGCTCTGTTACTTGTCTGTGCTGCGGGGGATGGGCCTCTTCAACCGCTCGCGGTGTTTAAGGGAGGTCTCGTCCATCTCGAATGCCTGCTTGACCATGGCGTCCAGCCCACTGCAGCTTTTCTTGATTTGCCGTGTATCCAGTGAATAAAACACCAGCGGGCCTTCGCGGCGTGCCTTGAGCAGTCCTGCGTCGTGCAGTATGCCCAAGTTGCGCGATGCGCGGGTCTGGCTGATGCGCATGGCCTGCTTGATTTCCAGCACGCAGGCCTCCCTTTCCATCAGCAAATACATGATCCTCAGCCGCGTTTCGTCCGCCAGGGATTTGAATATTTTTAGTAGATCACGCATCCTTACCCTCGTATACTTATGCGCACATGAGCATAAGTAGTAAACTTGTATGACATATTATACTATCTGTAAAAATATTGTCAATCATCTTTTGCACATCAATTTGTAGGGGCGTACCTTCAGGTGCGCCCGCTCAGTTTCGAAGCAATCTGGACGCACGGTAGCGCCCTTTTGACAGGAAAAGCCCCTTTGGGTAGAATCTTACGTTGTGCGTGGCAGCGTAGCTCAGCGGTAGAGCAGGGGACTCATAAGCCCTTGGTCACTGGTTCAATCCCAGTCGCTGCCACCAATGCTTCCTCATGTCATTGCGGGCATAATAGTAAAAAATAGTTGCTAGAAATTTTTATAACCAGTAGATTCTGAGAGTGTTTTTCTATAAAATGTGGTTATTTAAGTGTTAATCATTCAAGTGGTTCAATGATTGA